>OLRE01002886.1_pt1 | contig 13147 bp, 11 predicted proteins | sample 1672461 | NCBI WGS metagenome assembly OLRE01 (sample SAMEA3136688, study PRJEB25190) | human gut metagenome | biome: human gut; feature: human-associated habitat; material: faeces | place: Austria | collected 2013
CGGGTCTTGGTATGCTTGACGGCGTTACAAATCTTGTTCCGGCTGCAAAAATAGGTCATATAGGTATTTTCAGAAATGACGAACATAATGCTGTTCAGTATTATTGCAAGCTTCCTGACGATATTTCCGAAAGAGATGTAATTATAGTTGATCCTATGCTTGCAACAGGCAATACCGCAGTGTATGCTATTGACGAATTAAAAAAAGCCGGAGTAAAAAACATCAAATTTATGTGTATTATAGCTTCTCCGGAAGGTATTGAGCGTCTTACTGCCGCTCATCCGGACGTAGACATTTATTGCGGTGTTAAGGATCAGGGACTTAATGAAAATAAGTATATTGTTCCCGGTATGGGTGATGCAGGAGACAGAATTTTCGGTACTAAATAGAAGTTAATTCGGGGGTTGTATAAATGAATGATGACAGCATAAAAGTAATTATTTTTATGATAGCTTTTACGGCTTTGCTTGTTATTGTTTTAGGCGGTATTCCTGCATACATTATGTTTTCTGTAAAGCGCAAAAAACATAGGAGAATACTTGAAAATTCATTTACAGCTACCGGAACTATAACTCGTCTTGAAAATATATCTGATCCGGAAAATATTGCTTATAGAGTGTATTATTCTTACTATGATCAAAGCGGTACTCTGCAAGAAAAGCGGTTTAGGACAAATAAAGTTAAAAATTTATCAAAAGGCGATTCTTTGACAGTTTACTATAATTCAGATTCTTCGGTAACAGATTATGAAATAGAGGAAAATAGATCTGCTTTAAAAAAACTTCCTATTTCATTGGCAGTAATTATTGGATTATGTTATACTGTTTATTTAATAGGGTATATTTATGTTGTTTATAAACAAAAATAAAAAAAGCGGAGTATTTAAAACTCCGCTTTTTTATATGTAATTTTATTCCGCAAGCTTTGCACCAAGCGATTTGCACAATTCCAGATCATCATCAGAAGGCGTTTCATTTACAATTAATCCTTCGCCGTTTACAATAACCGCACCGTCTGCCTTTACACGTTCCTCCCAGTCACGCATCCACTGTCCGTCGCCCCAGCCATATGAGCCGAACAGGGCAATTGTTTTTCCGTTCAGAGTACCTTCAAAGTCTGATTCTTCCAGAACCTCATCACCCATGGCGGGGCATCCGAATGCGATTCGGTCATATGCCGCTATGTCGCCGCTGAACTCCGAAATGGTAAATAACTCCGCACCAGCGCCTTCTGCGATTGCAGATGCCATCTGTTCTGTGTTACCTGTACCGCTCCAATAAATAACTGCTGTTTTCATATAAATATCCTCCTCAAGAAATTTTCAGAGCCTGATAAAGATTATAACCCTGATTCAATTTATTGCACAGAAACATTCTGCACTTATCGTAATTTTCAAAAGTACGTTTTGCTTTTTCAGCATTGCCGTATACTTTCCAATAGCCGCAGAGCTTGTAATTTTCCCCCTTGTTTTCCATAAAACCAATGACATCTTCTGTAGGATAGCCAAGAAATATGCCGATTTCGTGGGGAAATTGTGATTCATGCCGGATTCGTTCCGCCAGTCTGTTTAATTTGGATTCCAACGATGGCGTTTCAGGATAACCGTATTTCTGCAAAATTGCTTTCTGTTCCTCGCCTGATAGCTGGCGCTCCAGTAAAGTCTCATTATAGAGTAAAACCAACGTACGGTTTTGACAGGTGCACAAGATTTTCAGTTGTAGCCCTTTTGATGCTGTCTTGCGGTTAAATCGTTCCAGATGTATCGGTAAATCATAATCTGTTTTGTTTAGGGAAATTAAATTTGCACATTTTATGCCAAGCAGTGACGGCGCGGTGAAGAAAGCCAGCTTCTTTTCAAATTGCATAGATTCTGATAAAGACAATTAAACACCTCTTTTCTGAGTTAGCTATTGCAAACTTGTTGCTGGAAAACAATCCTCAAAATTGGATTTTTCACAATATACCTATGTAAGTTATTGCTAACTAACATTTATAGTATATCATGAAAAATCCTCTATGTCAAGCAGTTTTTAAAAAAGCTTTGATAAATCAGAGTAGTCATGTTCTGTATTTCATCAGATATTCCGCATTTGTATGCAGCTCGTACAAACTGTGTATGAAATTGTTTTGTTCATGCAGCTGCAATTGAATATCCACAGGCAGGGACAATAGATACATTCTGGAAGAACTGCTTGTCTGTATCAGTTCTTGTAAATTTGCAAATTTCATTTTTTTCACCTCATGTTTAGCTTGTGCGGAAATGCTGAAAAAAATCCGAAAACCTACCGGATTTTTTTCTATTGACCTTGTCGAAAATTATTATTTTTAGTGTTTTTTGGGGAAAAGAATTTATTATAATAACAAATTATATGGAAATAGTTGACATTTATTTTTTAATCATATATAATTAATAAATAATCATGATTATTTATTTTAATTATTTGAGGTGGTTTTATGACAAAAATAAAAAACAATAAACTTTTAAGTTTAATAATTGCATTTGTTGTATTATTTTCGTTTTTTTCGGTATTTGGAAATGCTACTGTAAATGCAGCTTCATCATTAGGCAGTGTAATAGACGGCGGTAAAGTGATAAGTGCAGGAAACTATCTTCTTTCTCCTAATGGTAATTGTAAAGCAGTAATGCAGGGAGACGGAAATTTTGTTATTTATAAAAGCGGTAAAGCTATATGGTGTTCTGCAACCAACACTTCTGCATTTTCTTCATATTTTGCTACTATGCAGGCAGACGGAAATTTTGTAATTTACGGACAGAATGGTACATCTAAAACAGCAGTTTGGGCATCCGGTACAAACTATGGGGCAGTATCGGGATGTAAGTATCAGCTTCGCTTAAATGATTCAGGCAGACTTGATGTTATAAATACAAAGAATTCTAATCAATTGATATGGAATAATACAAGTCAGATAAGTTATCATAATAACTTAAATGTTGGAGAAACAATGCTTTCGTCAAACGGTAAGTACAGAGCACAAATGCAGACAGACGGAAATTTTGTTGTGTATGATGTGTCAACATCTACAGCTAAACCAATATGGAACAGCAGAACTCATGTTTCCGGAAAAACAATAAATACAACAAAAGGTTCAACTGTAAAAATGCAGCAGGACGGTAATTTAGTGGTTGTTGACAGCACAAATAAGGTAATATGGAATTCTAAAACAGCAGTAGGAGCACAGTCCGGATATGTGTATAAACTTATATTGACAAATGAAGGTAAACTTCAAATTCGTAAATGTAATAAAAATAAATATGGTTTACTTGATACCTTATGGACAAATGATAGGCTCTATGACTGGCCTGTTCCGGGTTACACGAATATAACAAGTTCTTATGGTTTAAGAAACGGAACAATGCACAATGGAATTGACATATCTTCTTCGGGAATTTCAGGTAAGATGATTGTCGCAGCAAAAGCGGGTAAGGTAATAGAGGTTTGTACATCATGTACGCATAATTACGGTAAAAATTCCTCATGTGGCTGCGGCGGAGGATATGGAAACTATGTTGTAATTCAGCATGATGATGGTACAAAGACCAGATATGCACATTGTTCAACAATAAATGTTTCGGTAAATCAGTATGTTTATAACGGTCAGAATATAGCGACAGTAGGATCAACAGGACATTCAACCGGAGCTCATCTTCATTTTGAAGTTTATTCAAATTCATCAACAAGAATAGATCCTTTAAATGTTTCATATACTATAAATTCTAAATAAAAAGTTGCAGATGCAACAAGAGCAGACGCTGAATTAAAAGTGTCTGCTCTTTTAATTAAAGAAGCTCATAGGATGAATAATATGGTCGTTTTTAGGATCAAGATTGGACAGTTCCGTATCACAAAGCATAATGCCCTTTTGAATTGAAAAATGACCGAACCTATTACGCAGACTATCCATAGCAGCTTCAAGTTCTTCTTGTTTTTGAAGTTTTTCAACATCCGGGAGCAAAGAAAGCTGAACGAAATCAACAGGCTGTAAATCACAGGCTCTGACGCTTAATGAACGAATCGGTTTTCCATTGGTGTGTTTCTTAAAAAGTGAGAAAGCAAGTTCAAATATGGATTTAGCCGTTCTGTTTGGTATATCAAGCTTTCCTTGTCTTTCAAACCATTCAAGCTCGTTGTCACGAATGCCTATCTGAACAGTACGGCAGATAAAGCCATATTCACGAAGTCTTGCGGAAACGCTTTCGCTCAACACCATAAGTGTAATTTTTATGTCCTCATCGGTAACCAAATCTCTGGGAGCAGTTGTGCTGTTGCCTACAGTCTTTATAAGAGATTTTGCTCCGATATTGGAAACAGGGGAAGTATCAAGTCCGTTTGCAAACTGCCAAAGTACAACTCCCATTTTACCAAGCCAAAATCTTAGGTTTTCGGGATTGGAATTTGCAAGATCGCCGATAGTAAAAATGCCCTTGCGTTTTAATTTTGCGTGAGTTGCCCGACCTACATATAATAGTTCTTTTACAGGCAGAGGCCAAACGATTTCTTTAAAACGATTGCTTTCAATAACGGTTGTTGCATCAGGTTTTTTCATATCAGAACCGAGCTTAGCAAAAATCTTGTTAAATGAAACCCCAACAGAAACGGATACGCCTAACTCAAACTTTACACGCTTGCGGATCTCATTTGCAATATCCTCTCCCGAACCGAAAAGCATAGTACTTCCCGAAACATCAAGCCAACACTCGTCAAGACCGTATGGTTCGACTTTATCTGTGTATTCGGAATATATTTCACGGATCAGCTTTGAATGCTTCATATACAGATCGTAATGGGGAGGAACGAAAACAATATCGGGACACTTTTTCTGAGCCATCCACATAGGATCGCCTGTCTTTACGTCAAAAGCTTTAGCCTCATAGTTCTTTGCAAGGACAATACCGTGTCGAGCTTCCGGATCGCCGAGGACAGCAAGCGGTTTTCCTCTGTATTCAGGGTGATACAAGCACTCAACAGAAGCATAGAAATTATTTAAATCAGAATGCAGAATAATTCTCTCTTTCATTTAACTCTCCCTATAATTTAAAACATATGTTCTTAATATATTATATCACCGAAATCTCAAAATGTACAGAGGCAATGTAAGGAAATGTACAGCTTTTCTTTTTGATGTGAAAAATATTCTAAATTTGACATTAAAAAGAATATTTGTTAAAATACTTACATTACATAATATGTAATACAAAATAATTATATTGAAAGGTGAGGAGAATGAAAAAAATCAAAGGAAGGATAATCAGTCTGCTGACAGTAACAGCGTTGATAGCGACAGGAACAACTTTGAATGTGTTTGCAGAAAATGGAATGAATAAAATAAATACAGATACAATAAATTCTGGATATAATGTTATTGATAAGGATACAGACGGTGATGGATTAACGGACAGTGATGAACTGCATATCGGTCTTGACCCAGAAAATCCAAAAACCTTTGGCATCCCTGACGGCAAATATGTCAGCAAACAGGTTATTTCTGAAAATAACAATTCTTTATCAAAAATAAACAAGAAAAAAAGTCCGTATAAACTCTCAGCCGAATTTGAATCTACAGGTTACGTGGAAGGAAATCTTAATGCCGAAAAATCAAAATATACAAAAGTAATAAAAAATAATGCAATTTTAGGCAATGCTTTTGATTTAGATTGCGAGGATACTTGTAATGTTAACAAAGTTGTGCTAAAATTTGATGTATCGGATACATATGTTAATGACAACTCTAATACATTTAAAAATTTTTCAGAATTAAAGGGACTGAAAAAGTATGTAATTTTCAAATACTTTGAAGATTCAAATATGCTTTTGCCTATTGAAACTGAATATAATGAGTCTGAAAATATTGTTTATACGGAAACAGACGAGCTTGGTACATACTGTATTGTTGATATGCAGAAAATGTTTGTTAACCTTGGATATGATGATATTGTTGATAGAAATTTGGATATAAGTACTGCTGATGATGTTCAGACGTTACTTTCGGAAGCGTCCGAACAAGAAACTAAAATCAGTACGCCTATTGATGTAGTTTTTATGCTGCAGGTGGAAGGCTCTTTGTCTGACGTTTTTCAAATTCAGGTTGACGCTATAAAAAAAGCATGTGAAATGTTATTTTCAGCATATTCTGATGTCAGGATTTCTATTATAGCATATACACCGATGTCCTTAATGTACTTTTTGACAACAGATATAGGAAGCAGTGACGGAACAAATCAACGTTATTTAACAACTTACGAAGAAGTAGACGCTGCGTTGGATACTGTTGAATATACTTACAGCAGTGATAAAACGAACAGAGCATATCCTATCAGATTTATGTTGAATGTTGTTGATTTCAGAGAAAATGCTACTAAATTTGCTTTTCAGATTGCAAACGGAAAAGCTAATTGCGGAAGCAGTATACCGAATAATCATTATAATTATATAATTAATTGCCGTAATAATAATATAAATTATTCCGAGGTTGTACCGAGCGGATATAAATGCAGCAGTACAAATGAGCAGATAATTATAAGCGCTGCTATTGAAAGTACAGGAGGAATAGAAATATATTCTTCAAATATCGCTTATATGCTTATTTATAATCATATATCAGAAAACACGCCGGAACCGCAGGAATATAATATTGTTCTACCTACAAGTTGGGAAAGAATCACTTTGATTGATAAACTAAGCTCTGAAAACGGTGTAAATTCCGATACTGATACTTTGACTGACTGGGAGGAAACAGATACGGAAAGCGGAATTATAACGTGGGATGATGATGGAAACATTCAACTTCCGACTGTTCAGGAGTGTTTAGAGCAGTACAGCGATAAAGAATATGTGCAAAATGTTCTTGAAAAGTATGTAAGCACAGTTCCTTCGGAAGTTTGGTATTTGTTCTTAAATGAAGAAATTTTGCCGATACATTCTAATCCTTGCAATGAAGATACTGACGGAGATGGAATATTAGATCATTATGATATAAATAGACTGTATAACGATAATTTGGATACAGTATATGTAAACTACATTAATAATGGATTAATAGATATGGATAGTATTGTATTTACAAACGATGGTTTTACATTATCTACTACTCCTTTATCTTCAATTTTAACTAAAATGGGATTTGAAAAAATAGGTGAAAAATACAGCAATATAGAAGACAATTTTGATGATTGGTATATATATTCAATAGGTGATGATGAAAAAACATATTATAGTATCTTAAAAATGAGAGAATTAACGAATGAAGAACGAATAGGAGTATCTATTCCTTTTATAGAATTAGATATGAATTTAATAGAAAAAGCTGTTGAAGATTCGGATAATTATACCGATAAATTAGAAACAAATATTAAATCAGTAACTGAAGGAAAAGTTTACATTGATGAATACAGCGCTGAGATTGCAGAATATTTCGCCGACGCACATTCTGAAGCTAACTATTTAATTGCAGAGACTTATATAGAAAAAATAATCGAAGAAGATTGTGTTGAAGGCATAATTGAAATACCGTCAGTTAGTACTCGAATACAAGAATATTTGGACTCGCTGAATGATATTTATGATTCGCAAAGCAATACATTGACAATATCAGATTTAAATAACTTAACAATTAAAGAAAAACAATCCATTCTGGCTGTTAGAACAGCAAATATTTCTTTTAATTCCTTTGCAGCGGAAGTTGTTTACCACGCTGTTAATACTATAGAATCCGCCAAAAGCGCAAAATTATATTACGAAATAATGAATGACCCGTTCTCCGATGAAAATGAAAGACTTTCTGCATCAATCGGTTATTCTGCTGAATTAGAAATTTTTGAACGTGCAGTTAAAGCGGATATGGGTGTGGGCGAAGAAAGCGAAAGCGGTGTTTTGGATAGCTCTTATTATGATTATGATGGAGAGTATGTAGTAGAACAGCGGAATATTTGGGGTGATTTTTAGATAATGAACAGAAAGGTTAAAATAAGTATTATTTTAAGTTTAATTATTGCAGTGTTAGCTGCTATATTTGTTATTTTCTGCGATCCTATTGAGAAAATTAAATGGAGTATAGAACAATCCAAAATTGAAGATAAAGTTATATATTCCCGATGGAATGACAAGTTCGGTTGGAGTCTTTGCAATACTTATAATAAATCGTTTACACTGGAAATATTTAAAGCATTCAACACAGTGGCTGATACTAAAGCAATATCAGATGAAACCAATAGACATCAATCCAAAGTTCGTGTAAATTTAAAGAAAATAGTAGATGATGAATCTGAGTTAGAAAAATTTGAAATATCTCCTAAAGAACTGTCAGAAAAATATGTAATTGGGAATTTTGGTTGGTTTAAGACAATTGATTGGACGTCGGATGAGTCTATGGAAGCCTATTTATGGCAGGATAAATATCTTGTATATTCTGGGAAAAATTATCATTATGGTAAAGAATGTACGTCTGTACAAATTTGTAATATTTACACCGGAGAACAATATGTTTATGAACATTCACTGGAGGCAAACAGACCGGAAGATGTAGAAGAAGTTCCGGAAAGATTAATCGAACCAAGGTATTATCTTATAGGGGAGGATTTGATTTGTATCTACAAATATTACAATAAGTTATATTGTGCAGAATTAGCTTAATGCATTTTTGTCCATGTTGTTATAGAATATTTTAGTGGTTGTGATTGGTGGGATTTAAATAATTCCATGATAAAGAGCTTTTATGCTCATCCCCTGACTTATTATAATGGTACTAAGTTTAAATGGACAATGGGCAGATGCCTCAAATCAGCTAAAAGACTGGATGGAATAAAGATTTTTTATACCTATAATATAGATGGTTTGCGGACAAGCAAAACTATAAATAATGTTAAATTTAATTATTATTGGAATGGTGATAAGCTCACAGGTCAAACATTCGGTGGAAACACAATGTATTTTCGTTATGATGGAGATACTCCTATAAGTTTTGAATACAATGGTGAGGAATATTACTATGTAACTAATTTACAGGGTGATATAATTGCTATACTCAATGATTCAGGAGAATGCGTTGCAGAGTATGAATATGACGCATGGGGAAATTGTATAGTAACTAAAGATACAAATACTATTGCTTACACAAATCCACTTCGTTACAGAGGTTACTATTATGATAGTGATACGGATTTGTATTATCTGCAAAGCAGGTATTATGATAGTAATATAGGAAGGTTTATTAATGCGGATATTCCTGAAATTTTATTTGAAAGTGAAGAATCAATGATTCAAAACAACTTATTCGCATATTGTTTTAATAATCCTTTAAATTATTCTGATACTAAAGGAACTTTTGCATTGTCATTTTTAACAGCTGTTACATGTCTTGTTATAACGGTAGCTGTGGCGTACTTAGGCGTGTCATTTAGTTCAACTTATCAAAAAAATGCTGATAAAATAGGTAATACCTTAGCAGATGCACTAAAAACATATTTTCAACCAGTTATTACATCTACAGCTTTTGTTGTTAGTGGTTTCAAAACTTTATCAAAATCAATAAGTGATAGTTTTGCCAAAGCAAAAAAGAACACCAAATATAAAAGTAAAACAGAAAAACATCATATAGTAGCACAAAAAGATTCTCGTGCAAATCAATCAAGAGGTATTCTTGCTTTAGTTGGTATAAGTGTAAATTCTAATTTAAATCTTGTTGATATTAAAACAGGACTGCATAGGAGATTGCATACTAACTATTATTATACTCTTGTTAATAATATATTAGATAAAGCATGTAGAGCAGGAAATAATTCAAGAAAAAAAGAAAAAAATGTTAGAAAATCATTAAATAATATTAAAAATGCATTAAAGGGATTGAGTTATGCATCTCCGTTTTAAGGAGGGAAGAAAATGTTGGATAATTTAAAAAAAATTCTTTATGAGCTGTGCTATTGGGATAATTGTTTATCTGAAAAAGAGTATATTATAAATTTAAAATCTAAGTGTAAGACGTTATATCTTTTAGCCGATAGCTTTAGAAACAAATATGATGAACTAAATTTATATGCTCATAGTCAACTGGCTTATAAAGAGGAATGTATTCAATCAAAAGCAATGAGCAGAGGTTATTATCATTCAAATCCTATAACAGAAATGGTAGTTGGAGGATGTAAAAGAGGGAAAATTTCCAAAAACGCAAAAAAACCGTGTTTTGAATATTGGTTTGATGAAGATAAAAATCTAATATATTCAGTACAGTTTGATTACTATCATTCTAAAAATGATAAAATTAGTGAATCTAAAACATATTCAAGTTGTGAATATATTATTTACCTAGATAAATATCAAATTGGATTATTATATAATATAGACGATAAGTCTTTAGTTGATATAGAAATTTGTGAATATGATGGAAAAAACATCTTATTTCGCATTAATACCGATGAAGGTTTAGTATCTGAATTTGGTAAAATTAATAATATTCATTTTGAGCAGTTTAATTATAGTAAATACGGTATATCCAAATATTATGAGTATAATTACAGAGAAATTTCAAAAGAACTTTTTTCAGCAATAATTGAAGATTGGCATAGTCATGGTAATTGTGAAATCACAAACTCAGATTATTTATTTATTCATAATGAGATAACATTTTATAGGAATAGTACAAATAATAGAATAACACATTATATTTATGATGAATTTAAAAATGATAAAAAAGTAAGTACTGAAGAATACAAGCCGCTTGTTGATATTAATATATGATTTTCTTTATAGCTATACTAAATTCATAAGAAAACTGTATCTCAGAGTACGAGTATGACGCATGGGGAATTTGCACGGTAACAAAGGAGAAATGAAGTATGAATATATTAATTGAATATACAGATGTAATTGATATATCAAGACAGTTTTTAGAGTATGCATTAAAGAAATCATCACATTTTGCTTGTCATTATTATTTGTCATTAGAAGGAACTTTTGATAAAAAGGATAGGTACCCTGAAAACTATTATTATGAATTATTGCCTGATTTATATAATGAAATAAAAAAAGGCGATAGTTGTTTCGGCGCTCATGGACCTAATAAATATGAAAGTATCGGAGTTTACAATACTACTGAAAAGGTGAAAAAGTTTGTTTTAGAGCAGAATAATAAGTACCCTATTATGTTAGAAGATGAAGATGAAACACCGGAGGAATTTTATTTTTTCAAAGACAAAAGGATATGGATAATAATTTATCATGAAGATCAGATAATGCATATATTCAATTGTGATGAAGAAGATTTAGCATTTTTAGATAAGCACAATATTGAATATTTTGCAGAAGATTTTTATATTGATGTCAGACTTCCAAAAGAAAAACGTAAATAATAAAAACAGAAAGGTTGTTTCAAGGTATGAACGAAGATTTACATTTAGAAAAAGCGGAAGAATATTTTGAAAAGAATAACGATAATCTGTATCTTTTTTCGGTAGAGTCTTTATACACAGTTGAAAATCCTGATATTGTAGAAATTTCTATGCAGAGAATGCTGAATGATAATATATCAAAAGAAGATTTTATATTTGCCGAAAATAAAATAATAGCATTTTTTGAGTATTTATATATTAAAAGTAAAAAAACATATTGTTGTTATTCAACGATTCTTGATAGCAAAACATTTAAAAAGCAAAATAAAAAAGTCAAAGAAATAGGTGTATTTACAGAATATATTTCATCTGATTTTGATAATGAAAAGGAAATAGAAATTAAAGATATTAATGCATTAAGAGGATTTTTACTGGTTGTAATAAGATTCGGAACAGTTTTTTTCAGATTTGAAGATATTGATATAGAAGCAGAAATTGATAATTGTCAGAGTTTTTTTGTGAAGTTTAATAATAATGACAATATAGATGAGTTTATATCAGCAGCTAATAAATTAGGTATTAATTCTGATAAGATGAATGTAGTATAAGTATGTAAATAGGACTGGGATTTTAACAATATGATTTTTATTAGAGTGCAGATGATTCTGCACTCTCTTTTTATGTGAATATATACAAATAAATGATAAATAATTGTACAATCATATGAAATTATACAAAATATTAACGAATATATTGCTGTAATATAAATAATATGATAACATATTATCGAACTATCCAGTATATTACATGATTCGACAAAGGCTGTAAACCGGATTAGTGACATAATATTTGACGGAGGTAAAAGCATTGAAGAAATTAATATCAAAACTGCTGTCAGGGACACTGGCGCTGATGTTTGTAGGTCAGATAATGATCTACGGTGACGGCAGTTCACAAGGCATAGTTCATGCAGAAACTATCAATCAGATCAAGAAAGATATTCAGCTGTCAAAAAATGCTGACGAGCTTGCACAGGAATTTGACACTGCAATTGAAGGACTTGGAGAAGTAGACTATTTCAGCGTAAATGAAAATAAGTCCAAAGCAGTAAAAAAGGCACAGTCAAAAGCAGCAAGCGGACTGAATATAACAGGCTATGTCGGTCAGTACGGTACAAATTCCGACCTTTCAAAAGTAAAAATCCTCATTTTCAACGATTGGGATTTAGCGGCGGAAGCCTATGCAAATGCAGACGGTTCATTCAGCGTATCGGCAGGAGGACTCGGAGCGTCAACTAATGTAAAAATAGAATGTGACGGATATCTTCCGAGATTCTATAAGAACATGGGACACGGTTCATATCAGTTCGGTACAGCGGATAATCCGGAAATGCTTTACCCAGGTGACAGTACATATAACGAGAATGATAACGACCAGTGGAGCGATGAGGTTATAAATTCCAACGACGCTTCATATGTTCGTGGATTTATCGGACTTCGTAAGGCAACCGGAGATTATGTTGCCGATTATGATTTTAATGACGATAAGAGCATTGATAATAAAGATTTGGAGTTAATTGAAAAACATTTCTGTGATTCAGAGAACGATCCAAAGTATCTTGCGGAAATGGACTTCAACGATGACAAAAAGATAGACGAGGACGATTATAATTTCCTTATATTAAATGAATATATAGGAGCGTACAAGGGCGATGATGATTTCAAGGAATACATGGATAAAGACAAGGACGGAGTTATCACAGAAGCAGATTACAATTGGTTTGCAGTATATGCAAGTCAGTTTGACGGC
>OLRE01002887.1_pt1 | contig 13142 bp, 8 predicted proteins | sample 1672461 | NCBI WGS metagenome assembly OLRE01 (sample SAMEA3136688, study PRJEB25190) | human gut metagenome | biome: human gut; feature: human-associated habitat; material: faeces | place: Austria | collected 2013
GAATAAAAAAACTCCGCTACAAATGTACGCATTTTGCGCGATTTGCAGCGGAGTTATGATAAGATTCTTAAGATCCGGATTACCAGGAACGTCCCTTGAAGATATTTGACTGGTCAAGCGGAACGATATTTCCGTTCAATGTCAGGTTGTTGTTGCTGAAGTTCGGGCTGATACTAACCGAAGCTGTATTGTTTCCACTGCTCATATTAATAAATACTTGAGCGGAGATGCCGATACCCTGAACACTGAATGAGCAGTTCACATTTCCTTTTTTGTCGATATTCATCTTCATATCCGAAGAATTACCATCTACTGTCACACCACCGATTCCGTTAGGACCAGGGTAAGGAGTGTTGAAAGCAGTCTGTACGGTAGCTCTGTTGCCGTTCATCAGGACGAAGTTGGTGTTTGAAGTAACAAAAGCACTCATACCGTTGCGGAAGACAACCTGATTAGCTTCCAGAACAAATTGCTTGTTTTTCAAAGCCTGTACAGCTTGTTGGTAGGCTACCATGTCCTGCACCTCTTCTTCGGCACGGAGTTTTGCTCTCTCTGCATCTCTTTCTGCTTTTCTTTCTGCGCGGCGTGCTGCTGCGTTACTTTCTTGTGCATACATCATTGTGCTTGCACTCACTAATACTAATGCTACTAATGCAATAAACTTTTTCATAACTTTTTTTTGTTTAGGTTTAATACGTTGTTCGTTTATTGCAAAAACAAAGTGTATGCCAGATTGTTCACGAGCGTCGTGCAATTTTATATCCGATGGCTGCCACAGTGATACTCATTAAGGGGCTGATAATGTTGAAAAAACAATAAGGGAGATACACAAGTGTGGGTACACTCAAGATAGTGGCTTGAGTCATTCCACAGCTGTTCCACGGGATCAATACGGATGTAACGGTTACTGCATCTTCCGTGGTACGGCTTAGTAAGCAACTTTCATACCCTTTCTTGGCATAAATATCGCGAAACATATTTCCCGTCAGAATAATACTGATATATTGATCGGCAGTGGTCAGATTAAGAAACAGACCGGAACAAACCGTCGCACTGACCACGCTGACTGTTTTCTTCATAAAGCGCACAAAGATGGAAGTGATACTTCCCACCATGCCGCTTGCTGTCATTGCTCCGCCGAAACACATGGCACATAGTATCAACCAAATCGTATTCATCATTCCTGACATGCCACGTGTGGCAATTAAATCTGTCAGAACGGCATTATCCGTGTGTAAATTTGTCTCTCCGTAGATAGTCATCATCAGTCCTTTAAACAGTGAATCGAATCCGGAAGCGGCAATTCCTGAAATTTCTTCCAACAAATCCGGCTGAAAGATCAAAGCAAAAACAGCAGCCAGCAGGGTGGACAGGAACAGCGTAACGATAGACGGCACTTTCTTCGCTATCAATATGCCGGTTACTACGGGAACTATCAGCAGCCACGGAGTGATATGAAACTTTTCATTCAGAGCTGCTGCCACTTCTGCGATGTGCTGTGTATTGTTGGCATCATGAGAGAATCCCGCTACGGTGAAAATAATCAGTGTAATGACAAGAGATGGAACCGTAGTAATCATCATGTAACGGATGTGACGGAACAGGGGAGTGTCTGTGATGGAAGAAGCCAGAATGGTGGTTTCGGATAAAGGAGATATTTTATCTCCGAAGTATGCCCCTGAAATAATGGCTCCGGCAATCCAGCCGTCTTCAAAACCTTGCGCCTTTCCGATACCCATCAGGGCGATACCGATGGTAGCAATGGTAGTCCATGAGCTCCCGGTCATAACGGAAATCAATGCGCAGATGATGCAGGTAGATGCCAGGAAGAAACTGGGATGGATAATTTGCATCCCGTAGTAGATTAGCGTCGGCACTACTCCACTAATCATCCAGATCCCACTCAACGCACCGATGATTAATAGAATAATAATAGCTGTCGCCACTCCGGCAATATTGTTGGTTATGGCAAGCTCGTAATCTTTCCAGGGAATTTTATAAAACACCATGCCGATAAGGATACAAATAGCTGTAGTGGTGAGCAGTGACACTTGGCTTCCGCCGCTTAGGGCATCGCTGCCAAATGTGCGGATAGTGGCAAACAATAATAACACCAGTACAATGATCGGTATCAATGATACGAGGGGCGAGGGAGCTTTCTTCATGTTGATTCTTATAACCTTTTATTTATTTTCCGGCTACTGTTTTGTTTATAGCCGCGCAAAGATACAACAAAAAAGGATGAAATCTTTTGCTTCAAAACGTCAGGCAATAAAAATTATTATAAGTTTGTATTTGATCGGAATATGTATAAGCCCGGCTCAATTGGCGAAAGTCTTACGTCTTATCCACCAGTAGCGGATGAAAAGCCCTCCCGTCAGGATGAGGGCAATGGATAATCCGGTATAGAAAACAGAAATGAACGTTTCGGGCAGAAGGTGGAAGCTACGTATGGTAATTCCCAGAGAAATCATGAAGATCATTGTAATCCAGCTTTTCACATCGAAAAAGGAAAACGGGCAATTTCTGTGTTCTTTCTTTTGTTCGATTCGTTGGGTATGTTTATAATAAAGTCTTCTGAACACCAGAACGAAGAATAACAAGAAAACGACGGTAGCTTCTCCTATTTTGAACATCCAATCTTGGGAGGTGTTTAACCATGTTACAATTCCTATTCGCAGAATATTGGCACCGGCTATAATCCAGACGACACCGGCTGTGATAAGTAAGATTTGTCTGTTAACTCCGTATTTCATTGGCTTTTTTATTGTAATAAACGGTTTGACCGTCCGTTTTGTTGACTCACTTCTTGTAGAAAGTCGTAATTAATAAAGAAATTCCGGTTAAAACGACTCCGGTACCGATCACTCCGTGCCAACCATACAGTTGCCAGAAGCTGCCCGCCAGAAATGTTCCCATCGAACCGCCAATAAAGTAAGTAGTCATGAAAACTGTATTGATACGGTTCGAAGCGCGGGGATTCAGTTCGAAGATACTCGTCTGGTTACTGAGTTGGATGCATTGCATCCCTATATCAATCATGATAATGCCGGCGATGATTCCGGCGTAAGTGTTTTCTCCGACGAAGAACAATAACCAGGACAAAAGAATCAATCCGCAGCCGATGAAGTTGAAGCGGCGAACGCCTACCCGTTTTACATATCTTCCCACAAAAGAAGCTGTTAATGCTCCGGCTACTCCGCAAAGTCCCAGCATACCAATGACGTCGCTGTTGGCAAAGAACGGAGCTTGTCCCATTTTAAAAGCCAGACAAGACCATATGGCGAGGAGGGAGCCGAAGTTCAATGCCGCCCGGATGGAATAAATCCGTAGTTGCGGATATTCTTTCACTAAGGCTAACAGGGATTTCATCAGGCCGCTATATTTCCCCTGAAAGTTGGTCTGAATGTCGGGAAGGACTTTTAGTACAACAATGGCACAGATAAGCATCATGCCTGCAGCGATGTGATACATTTCCCGCCAGCCAATCAGTTCACCGATAAATCCGCTGACGACACGTGAAGCCAGAATGCCGGTCAATAGTCCTGATAAGACAATCCCTACATTCCTGCCTTTATTTTCCGGACGGGAGAACTGGGCGGCTATCGGAATGAATATTTGTGGAATCATCGAACAAACTCCCGTGAGGAATGAAGCGATAAGTATCAAATGAAAATTGTGCGTCAGGGCGATGGTCAATAGGGAGAATATCAGAACGGTGAAGTTGACCAGGATGATTTTCTTACGTTGATATAAATCTCCCAGAGGGGTGATAAACAACAATCCTGCCGCATAGCCTATTTGCGTGACCATGGCAATCAGGTTAGTTCTGAACTCTGATATGCCAAGTTCATGGCGTATCATATTTAATAGGGGTTGAATATAATAGATGTTGGCTACCGAGACACCGGCCACAATAGCAAGTGTCCAGAGGATAGATGCCGGTAGTCCACCGTTTTCTTTTAATGGCTGTTTCATGCGGCAAAGATAATAAAATAAGATGTTTATTCGATAAAGAAAGTGGTGGAAACTGTGTTGCCTTCTCCGTCTACTGCCGTCAGGGAATGTTTGCCGGGAGCAGGTTGCAGGGAAATTTTGTGGAAATCCTGTGTCTGTGTCTGATAGGTGTCGTCGAGATGCCAGAAGATAGTGGCATTGGGATTGCTGTGTGCCAGTTCCACCGTGATAAAGCCTTTGCTGCCGTCCAGTTGCTTGGGCAGCTTGATGTGGGCGTTCATCGGAGGGTAGATGAACTGCATGGGTTGGAAAGAATCTTCTCCACAGCCGGCTTTGAAAGGTGGCAGCGGTTTATATTCCGGATGATGCTGTTTATAGTACCATTCCCATACGGGCGGCAGGGCAAACCATGATTTCTGAATGGTAGGTTCCGTGTTTGCACAGTTTTCATAGATGCGGTGGCTTTCGTCGGCGGATAGTGTGACGAGATGATGGTAAGGACAAGCCTCTGTCCGTAATCCGACGGGAAGGATCAGTACGGTGTCGGTTTCTTCACAGAAACGTCCTTTCAGATGACCGGATTGACGGCATATTTCTGCATCAACGAAAATTTCTGTGGGACGTTCGAACCAGGGTGAAGATGGGAGATAATTGAATATATCGAATAATACGGGACCGGCCGTTTGTGCACCGACCAATCCGGGTTTTCCCTCTCCGGTTGCATTTCCTACCCATACGCCTACTGCATAACGGGGAGTCACGCCAACGGCCCAGGCGTCACGGAATCCGTAACTGGTTCCGGTCTTCCATGCGATAGTCTGCATTGAGGGGATTGATTTCCAGTCAATTTCTTCAGGGCGGTTGACTTCTGTTAAGGCGGAAAGGGTGAGCCAGGCTGCTCCTGCCGAAATAACTTCTTCAGAAATAGCTCCTTCTGCTATTGTTCTTTCTGATATAGCCTTTTCCGAAGTTGTCTTTCTTGAAATCGTCTTTCCTGAAGTAACTTTTCTTGAACCATCTCTTTCCGAAACTGTCTTTTCTTCTGTTCCCAGTAGTATCTGCACTTCCTTTTCTTGGGGAAGGTCGTTGGAATGACTGTTGGAGAGGCTTCGTCCCATTTGTGCATAGGCATTTGTTACATCCCATAAAGTAGCTTCAGCACCTCCTAAAATGAGTGATAATCCATAATGGGAGGCTGAACGGTTGATAGTCTTGAACCCCATTTGTTGCAGCATGTGATGAAATTTGGGTACTCCATATCTTTGTAACATGGTGACAGCCGGGATATTCAATGAGCGGGCAAGAGCTTCGGAAGCGGGGACGGCTCCTTCAAACTGCATGCTGAAGTTTTGTGGAGTAAAGCCGTTGATGTTGACGGGTACGTCCGGTAACAGCATTTGCGGTAATAGACTTCCTTCCTGTAGCATGGCACTATAGATAAAGGGTTTTAAAATACTACCTGTACTTCTGGGAGCTTGAATCACGTCTACTTGATTCCCCCCTTGTTTGCGGTCGAAATGTACATTTCCGCAGTATGCTACCACTTGATTGGCGGGAATGTCTATAATTAGGATAGCCAGGTTGCGGATATCACTTCGATTAAATTCATTGCTCCACCGTTCCGCCAAACTCTCTATATGGGTTTGTATTCCTTTATCAATGGTTGAGCGGGTATATAATCCGTTTCTTTCCTGATAGAAGCGGGTAACCAGATGTGGGGCTGTTTGAGGAAGAGGATGTGGTTCGTCGGGTAACGGTTCGCTAATAGCCAATTCATAGGTGGACGCATCGATAATCTCTTCTTCAAAAAGTTGTTTTAATAAACGGTTGCGTTTGGAAAGTAGTGTTTTTCGTCCTTTGGATAGATGAATCATGGCGGGGGCATTTGGCAGGACGGCCAGCATGGCTGATTCCGCCCATGATAAATCTTCGGCAGAATGACCGAAGTAACGCCAGGCAGCAGCATCCAGTCCTACTACATTTCCTCCGAATGGTGCATGAGAGACATACATGGATAAGATTTCCTCTTTGGAAGTCCGGAACTCCAAACGGGTAGCCCAGATCATTTCGATGACTTTCTCTCCGATAGTTCTGGGTTTGTTCCGGGCGAGACGGATGGTTTGCATGGTAAGGGTGCTACCTCCGCTTACAACACGTTTATTCTTTAAATTCTGATAGAGTGCTCTTCCGGTAGATAGCGGATTAACTCCCCAATGGTGGTAAAAGTGTTTATCTTCAAAGGTAATAAGGCATTGCTTGATTTTATCAGGTGTTGTCTTTCGGGGAGGAAACCGCCATTGACCATCCGAAGCGATACGTGCTCCCAGTAATTCTTCGTTTCGATCAGTCACAACGGTGGAGTAGGGTACATGAAACAGTTGCCGGGGAAGGCAAAAGATGTATCCTATCATCAAAAGAGCAATGCTTATTGTCATTACTTTCTTAGTAACAGATAATCGTTTGAAGAATTTATATATAGGATTCATTTAAATGTTAAGAGCTAAGAGACATATCTTTGTGACAAATAATTAGGCACGGATTACACGGATTACGCATTTTTGGTTAACGAGTAGAACCGTGTAATCCGTGCCTGAAATTTATCGACTGACAGTTGTTCTTCCCGCTTTGCTGCGTGCCTGTACGTTTACATCATACATTGCTTCACATTGAACGGCAGGAAGAATAAAGTTACCTGCATAAGTCGCTTGCAGTCTGACAGTGAATACTTTTGTTTCACCACGACGCAAATTGAAATAAGTCAATACCCTGTCATCGCGTATATCCAGATAATTATATTTGCTGACGGACTTACCGGAACCGTCGGCTGTTACGCTTTCCGTTTCGGGGGCAACCATTCTTTCGTTGTATATTTCCCAACCGGACGGTATGATATGCGTCAGTGCCAGATTGGTGTAGTCGGAAGTTCCGCTAATATTGGATATGGAGGTGATAGCCATAAAGTCAGTTCCCTGTATAATATCATTGACAGAGATCGGTGTACCGTTCAGGTTGGCATATCTTATATCCATGCGAAGATTGTCGCTGATGGCCGGTAATGTATCGTTCAACAACTGTGTGCGTGTGATAAGGTCTACGCTAAGCGCTCCTTTTCCTTGATTTTTCACAGCAATCATACCGGATTTGGGAGTGGTGGCGATTTCCTTTTCAAACACAGCTTTAGCCGATTTCACGGCAGGTTGTTGTTTGTCGTTCCATGTCCATACGAAATCCAGTGTGCCTGATAGCTTTTCAGCCAGACGTCCCATTGCCATAAGAGCAAAAGCGGTGGATTGGGTACTGAACCACTCCTCTTGTGACAGATTCTTTGAAACGACTTTTGCCTGCTGCAAAGCATCCCGTTCCCGGTTCATCAGGATCAGTGTTTCCAGAATCATAGCTTCATCACGGTCGGAGGAACCGTAAATCTGATTCATGGAAGAGTAGGGGCTTACTGTTGTTTCCGCATTATACACCAGTTCTTCAGCCGGTTTCATCTTTCCGGTCAGTGCATAGGTTGCTGCCAGTCTCCATTTAGCCTGAATGGATAATCCTGCCTGTTCTTTCATCCGGTTCATGGCACCATATTCCGGTGCTCCTGCCAATGCAAGCGTATATAAACGGAAAGCCTGTTGCAATTCCGACTGCCATTGTTGCCAGCCGCTTGCATCCTGCGGCATCCGCCAGTTTTGTGCGGCAGCACGTTGAAAACGCTTCCACTTGTTCAGTACATTCGAATGAACGGCGTATCCTTTTTCTTGTGCCAGTGTCAGGAACATTCCTGCATAAGAACTGATCCATTCGTCGGCAACAGCATTTCCCGGCCAATATACAAATCCGCCATTGGGAAGTTGACGACCATAAATCTGCCGGATAGCTTCCTGTATATTTGTCTTTATCTTTTCGGCTTCTATCTTATCTATTGTTTTGAATTGACCGACAAACAGAAGAGGCAAAGCCTTGGAAGTCAACTGTTCCGTACAATGGTGCTGATAGTTGTATAAGAAGTCGAAACGGCGGCTGATGTCAACCGAAGGTATGCGTGATACTTCCAGCTTTATCTGATTATTTGCAGAAGAACTGCTTAGATTGTATGAAAGTTCTTTGCTTTGTCCGGCTTCTACCCATTGACTGTTGCGCAGGGTTACTACCGGATTCGGGTTGCGTACTTCTATTTCAATGGTTTCTTTCGTTTGTTGTCCGCCACCATTGGCTGTCAGATGGATGGTAGCCTTTCCTGTTTTGCTACCTGTTTTTAAGGTAAAGAACACGAGCTGGTCACCCGGTTGGCTAAATTTGAGCGACTGTTGGTTGGCTCCTACAATCTGTACTCCTCCACCGGACGCCTGAAGTGATACGGTTACATTCTTCACTTGATTTTCCATCGCAAAGATATTTACCGGAACGGTGATTTCTTCCTGAATGCTAAGCACACGGGGCAAGGTGGACAACATCATTAACGGAGTCCGTACAAAAGCCGTTTTTTCCGCATTGCCGTACGCGCCCTCTTGTCCGGCAACCACCATGGCACGTACCGAACCCACATACATCGGAAGTTTCAGTGTATGCGTCTGGCTCTTACCTTTTCCCAGATAGAAAGGACCTACAAACTTGACTACCGGTTTGAAGCGGTTTGCTTTTGCATCGGCAGGCTTCAATGTCGCGTCGCCACCCGTACTGAAAAGTGAACTGTAACTTCCGGCGGAAGCTCCCAATACATTATCATACATATCCCATGTCCGGATGCCGAGTGCTTCGCGTGAATAGAAATCATTCCATGGGTCCGGGGTTTTGAAATTGGTAAGATCCAGCAAACCGTCGTCTACAATAGCTAATGTATAAGTCATCGGTTTTCCGGTCTTTTCGCTGACGGTCACATTGAAGTTGGTTTCCGGGCGTAACACTTCCGGCATCTGTATCTGCGGTTGCAACACCGTCTGACTGTTAGTCACGAATACCGGAACGACGCCATACATACGGATAGGCAGGTCATTGACTGTTTGCGCGTGAGGCTGTAACAGACTGATATGCAGATATACATTCGGAGTCATCTCTGGTGTAATCTTGAATGTATATTTCGTATCTCCTCCGTTGGAAACCTCTATCCATTCTTGCCGTAATACGGTAGAACCGTTTTCTATGGATACCAGTGCACGTCCTCCCGCTGCTGCAGGAATGATTGCTGTGGCTGTTTCTCCTATTTCATAAGAGTCTTTGTTCAGTGAGAAAGCAAGCATCTTGATACCGCTGGGATCAGTCTTGCTCGAACGTCCCCGCCATTCCGGCCAGTCAACATAAACTGTACCTCCGGTGGCATGTCCACTCTCTTTATCTTTCACGTAAACCAGATAGCGTCCCCATGACGGATAATCGATACGGAATTTGAAAGATGCTTTTCCGCCTCTTGTCTGTAAATTGCCGCTGGCAACAGGAGTGATGGAACTATTGTTGATATACGTTCCGAAAGATTCACCACTGTTTTCCCACCACCAACTCCAGCCGATGCGGTATATTTTGTATTCCAGATTAGAACTGTTCACTAGCTGTCCCTGCGTGTTTACAGTTACAATATCGAATACATGATCTTTGTCAGTTTCAATATATTTGCCTTTCGGCTGGTTCAGATTGATACCGACATAAGAGGTGAATGGTGAGAATGGAATCGTTTGAGTGTAGATGCTGGCATCTCCTCCCGGTTCGAACACGCGGGTGGTGAAAGTAGCGTTCAGCATACCCGGCGCTTCCGTTGCGGTCGGAACTTTCAGCATGACGTTTGCTTTCCCTTCTGCATCCAGTGTGCCGTCAAATATATCTGTTTTGATAGTCGTGAAATCCGTAGCCGGATTGTTAAAGATATATTGTCCGTAATTCTTGAACTGTGTATTCACTTTCGATAAAGACATTTCTACTTTGGCTTTCAGTTTGGAGGCAGTTGCTCCTGTCAGCCAAGTTGAAGTGAGTGGGGCATAGAAATCCTTGTCCGTGGCTTGAAGAACCTTCGGCAATGCCAGATTTATTTTCAGGCGGTTGGGTTTTATGGTTTCGATACGCAGACCTTTGTGGAAGGTGGTTCCTCCCACCTTGATATACGCATTCCAAAGCCCGGTCGGGTCTGTTGCCTGTGTCGGAACGTCGAATGTATAGAATCCGTTCATTCCTTGTGTTGAAATCATTTTCGTGTAGAACTGTCCTCTCGGATTGTAAATCTCCAGTGCTACGGGGTGCTTGTCGGGGATTCTCTTTTCGCGGTCTTCCAATATAAAGGAAATGTGCAACGTGTCTCCCGGGCGCCATACCCCTCTTTCGCCATATATGAATCCTTTCAGTCCCTTTTGGATATCTTTTCCTCCCACGTCGAATCTGCTGACGGATTGTTCTTCACCGTCCACAACGCGGACGTATGCCTTTTGCTTTTCCGATTCAGCCACAATTATGAAAGGCACACCGTTCGGAGCGATTTCAACGAATCCTTCTCCATTGGTTTCTCCTTTCCCTATGGGTTGTAACTGGAAGTTATACGCTGTTACCTGTGCTTTTCCTATCGGTTTTGTATCCAAAATATTACTAACGGCAATCCACAGTTTATTCAGTGAGTTCCGTTTTACAATCATTCCCAGGTTGGAAGCAAGAACGTTGCAGGCAGCTGCCCGGTCTGAATCCATATAATAAGACGGATGGCAGGGGTTGTCGCGTTCCGTCCATCGGTACACACTCCAGTCCATTGTTCCGCCATTGTAATAATAGTAGGCTTCGGGGGTATTCCAGATTGCTTCATCTTCTTCGGACAAAACACTTCCACTTACTTTGGTCAGCCCGTCGGAGGTGCTGCTGTCGGCGAATTTCATATCCTGATTCTCGACTCCTCCACAAGGATAAGCGGAGTATTCCTGACGAAATGAAAGTATGACACGATAGATGGCACCCGGTTCCTGGTGGATTAATCCGGCAAGGTCTATCGAGTAATCTCCCCAATGATGAATGTCTTTGGAAGCATCTTTGGCAAGCCATAATGTTTTCTTGTAAACCAGTCTTCCCGAACGGCGTAGCTCATTGGCCGAGGCCAGTGAATTGGTTTGCATAAACATCAATACATTGTTCTCGAAAATGCGGATCACGCTCAAATCCACAGCGTATAAGTTGACAGCCCTGAAAGGAATAATCAGACTTTTCGAATCGGGCAGGATAGCGGCGGTAGTAGACATTTCCACTTGTGGCTTCAGACTTACTTCACTGAATGAGATCGTATGAGAAGTTCCCAATGCTTTACCTTGACAGTCTTTGACTCCTTCATGGATATTCAACGTCAGTTTGTTCTGTGTGTTTGCTTCGAAATAGATAAAAACTCTGTTCTCACTGATTTGGAAGATCGATGAGGAGATTTCCGGGATCTCAATCAGTCCTTTTAAATCTTGAGTAGTGGATAAGGGAGCGGAGAAAACAATCTCGATTCCATTTTCCGGTTGGTCGATGCGTTCGGCAGACATGAAACGGAAACAATCTTTCGCCGGTATCAGTACTTCTTCGCTTTGTTTACGGTCGATGCCGGCTGCGTTGCCGTTGGCTGTGATAGTCAAGGGGTAATCATCAGCTTCTCTGGGGATTTGTCTGATACTAAACAAATACCGGGTATGATTGTCGGTTGCGGTGACTTCCACCGGATAACTCTTTTTTCCGTCACTGGCAGTCAGCATCTTTTCTACCTCTTCCTTTTTCACTACGTCGCTGAAACGTATCTCTCCTTTCATATTTATCTCATTCGGTTGGGCAGCTGTAATCGGCAATGATTCCAGTTGCAGGGTGAAGTTACGTTCTTGTACGCGGAATGAGAAGTTGAACTCTTTCAGCTTTTTCTCTACTTCGATAAAGTCTCCGAGCCGGAAAGTTCCTTCGTAAAGTGTTCCCGGTTTCAGCGCTCCTTCTTCGGGCACAAATTCAATGGTATTGTTGCTAACCCAATATGCTTTTCCTTTTAATGAAGGTGAGAAACTGAACGGATTGCTTTTTAACTCATTGTTCATATCCACCATGGGTTGGTCGTGGGTCAGTTCTATACGTATGGTCGAATTTTGCGAGATGACTCCTCCCGTATACGCGTTTACATACGGTGCATAATCGGCAGAAGGAATGATGTCTTTTTGAGTGCGTGTGCATGAATATAGGCCCACAGTTATCATGATGAGCAAAAATAGTCCGGTAGCACTGATGCTACGTGTAGTCTTTGTTTGTCCCATAGTGAGAAGTTTTTTATAGTTCAACAAACAAATATACAGTTTTTATGCTAAATCCTTTGTTATTCTGATTATTTTTGCAAGTTCTTAATCAATTTATTTATGGGGAAAAAGAAAGAATACAAAGAGGCCAATCGGCGATTTTTGAAAAAACTGTCTTTTCAGGAAGGTGTTTTCGCGTTGCCGTGTGGAATCTATTACAAAGTTTTGGAAACTGGCGAAAGTACGATTTCTCCGGGTGCGCGGAGTATTGTTACCGTGCATTACAAAGGAAGTCTGATTGATGGCCGGGTGTTTGATAATTCTTATGAGCGTACTTGTCCCGATGCCCTACGTCTTAGTGATGTAATAGAAGGATGGCAGGTGGCACTTCAGAAAATGCATGTAGGCGATAAATGGATTATTTATATTCCTTATGCAATGGGATACGGTATCAAATCTTTTGATTCTATTCCTGCTTACTCGACATTGATCTTCGAAGTGGAACTGCTTGGCGTTGCATAGAACATAAAGATGAGCTATATACAATCAGATACATGCATATTTTTCTTTTAGCTTCTTCATGAAAGACTTGCTTACTTGTAAAAGTTCCATTTCATTAAATGGAGGAAGCAATATGCAATTGTTGTCTTCAATCGAAACCAGATAGCTTATATTGATAATGTGTGACTGGCTAATCTGGATAAGATAGGGATGCAGACTCAATATCTTTTGTGAGTTTGTATTTCTTCTGAGTGCCAGGATATGATTGTTATTTAATACAGCTTCCCATAGTTTACTCTTGGAGTTATACCGGAAATAGCCAATCTGTTCTAAATGGATTAGTTGCAAGTTTCCAGTAATGGTAGTATATAAAAAGATCTTTTCTTCTTGATTTTTCTCTGTGTTGGTGTGATTGCAATTATCAGTATTCATATTCATTCTATTTATCTTGGTATCTGATTAATCTGTTGATGATGT
>OLRE01002893.1_pt1 | contig 13115 bp, 9 predicted proteins | sample 1672461 | NCBI WGS metagenome assembly OLRE01 (sample SAMEA3136688, study PRJEB25190) | human gut metagenome | biome: human gut; feature: human-associated habitat; material: faeces | place: Austria | collected 2013
GTTCACTTATGCGTTTAAAGCTGTACCCGGTTGTAATTATGTGAAAGCTGCTTTAGCAGCAAGACATAGTTCAATATAAAATTTCAGAATAAGAAAGGATGCTTATTATGCAGGCAATTGTAGAAACTTTATTTGATACCGTATATTTGTTTTCGGTAATCACGATCGGGATTTTAATGATCCGTAAAAGCAAAGGAAACCGTCAGTTTACCATGTTTGGAATCATGGCAGTTCTTTTAGGAAGCGGAGATGCATTCCATCTGGTTCCTCGTGCAGTAGCGCTTTGTACAACCGGTCTTGAGAACTTTACCGTACAGCTGGGGTTAGGCAAGTGGATTACCTCTATCACTATGACTATTTTTTATGTCGTACTCTATCATATATGGCGTGAGCGTTATCAGATCAAAGGCTGTAAAGCAACTACAGCAGCCATTTATGGTCTTGCAGGGTTAAGGATTGTTCTGTGTATGATGCCCCAGAATGCCTGGCTCAGTGCAGCCGCCCCGCTTTCCTGGGGAATCTATCGGAATATTCCGTTTGCACTGATGGGATTGATTATCATCGCTTTGTTCTATAAAAGCGCAAAAGAAAATAATGATAGCGCTTTCCGTTGGATGTGGCTGACAATCGTCCTGAGCTTTGCATTCTATATTCCAGTTGTACTGTGGGCTGATGTAATTCCGATGATCGGCATGCTGATGATTCCAAAAACCTGTGCATACGTGTGGACCGTATTAATCGGCTACAAGGCAATGGAAAAAGAAATAGCGTAAGATGTAAACTGTCGAAAAAGGTGTGCTCACCCCTTGGCCCCCTCTGCGAGGGTGACTCCCCACGGTGTGGGGAGATGTCGCGCCAGCGGCAGAGGGGCCCGGGCCCGAAGGGCTCCGCCCGCAGGCGGTGGGGGAGAGAACTGTGCGGCTGCCCGAAATATTTCGGGCTATGACAAGGTTCTCTCCCTCCGCCCCTTCGAGACACCGCTCCCCCTCTGGCGCAAGCGCCACCTCTCCCGTATCGGGGGAGTCTGTCTCGCAGAGGGAGATTTTTTCGACACGCTGAGCGTAAGATATAATCTTTGCTTTTAAGAAAAATTTAAGGCAATCGACTTTGAAACCGCCAAGCGTTACCGTGAAGCCAACAAGCTGCCCCACCAGTTCCGCCGTGCAGCGTGAACCGACCTGACCGTGGAGGTGTATCTGTGATGGTTCTGGAAAGCAGCTCCGTGTTAAACGCAATTCATCTCATACATGAGCAAACAAATAAGGCCCACCGCCAAAATTGACGGTGAGCCTTATTTTATGCTCGTTTTTTAACGATAACTCGCTATAAAAGCCTTATGCTCTCGGATTTTTAATTGCTGCCTGAGCAGCGGCCAGACGTGCGATGGGAACGCGGTACGGAGAGCAGGAAACGTAATCCAGGCCAACGTTGTGGCAGAACTCAACGCTGGAGGGGTCGCCGCCGTGCTCGCCGCAGATGCCCAGACCCAAGTTGGGGTTGGTTGCGCGGCCGTCATGGGCAGCCATCTTAACCAGCTTGCCAACGCCGATCTGGTCCAGATGCTGGAACGGATCGCTCTCGTAGATCTTGGTATCATAGTAAGCGGTCAGGAACTTAGCAGCATCGTCACGGCTGAAGCCGAAGGTCATCTGGGTCAGGTCGTTGGTACCGAAGCTGAAGAAGTCAGCTTCCTTAGCGATCTCACCTGCGGTCAAGGCGGCACGCGGGATCTCGATCATGGTGCCAACTTGGTACTTCATGTCAACGCCAGCGTCAGCGATCAGCTTGTCAGCAGTCTTGACGATGACGTCCTTGACGTACTTCAGCTCCTTCACTTCGCCAACCAGGGGCACCATGATGTGCGGGGTGATCATCTTGCCGGTCTCAGCAGAAACCTTGATGGCAGCCTTGATCACAGCATTGGTCTGCATCTCGGCAATTTCCGGATAGGTAACGGCCAGACGGCAGCCGCGATGGCCCATCATGGGGTTGAACTCATGCAGGCTGACAACAACGTTGTTCAGCTCTTCGGTGGTCATGCCCATATCCTTTGCCAGGGCTTCGATATCCTCAGCCTTGGTGGGCAGGAACTCATGCAGAGGCGGGTCCAGATAACGGATGGTCATCGGACGATCGCCCATGATGCGGTACATAGCGGTAAAGTCAGCTTCCTGGAACGGCTCAACCTTAGCCAAGGCAACCTTGCGCTCTTCAACGGTACGTGCGCAGATCATCTCACGCACAGCAGCAATACGATCCTCAGCGAAGAACATATGCTCGGTACGGCACAGGCCAATGCCTTCAGCGCCCATATCGACAGCGTTCTGTGCATCGCGCGGGTTATCGGCGTTGGTCATAACCTTCATCTGGCGTGCTTCGTCAGCCCAGCTCATAAAGCGCTTGAAGTTAGCGTTCTCGGTGGAAGCGACGGTAGCGATCTGGCCTTCGTAGATGTTGCCGGTAGAGCCATCAATGCTCATCCAGTCACCCTCATGGAAGGTGTGGCCGTTAATGGTGATAACCTTTGCATCGTAATCGATAGCAACATCGTTATCATTGCCGCAGCCGGAAACACAGCAGGTACCCATGCCACGTGCAACAACAGCTGCGTGGCTGGTCATGCCGCCGCGGACGGTCAGGATGCCCTGAGAAACCTGCATGCCGACGATATCTTCGGGGCTGGTTTCCAGACGGACCAGAACGACCTTCTTCCAAGCTTCGTCCTTGACCTTCTCTTCAGCATCTTCAGCGCTGAAGACAACGCGACCGCAGGCAGATCCCGGAGAAGCAGCCAGGCCCTTGCCGATTGCTTCAGCAGCCTTCAGGGCAGCAGCGTCAAACTGCGGGTGCAGCAGGGTATCCAGCTGCTTGGGCTCAACGCGCAGTACAGCGGTGCGCTGATCGATAACGCCCTCATCAACGAGGTCGCAGGCGATCTGCAGAGCAGCCTGTGCGGTGCGCTTGCCGTTACGGGTCTGCAGCATAAAGAGCTTGCCATCTTCGATGGTGAACTCCATGTCCTGCATATCCTTGTAGTAGTTTTCCAGGCGGGTTGCGATCTCAACGAACTGATCGTAAACCTCAGGCATTTCCTCGTGCAGCTTGCTGATCGGGGAAGGAGTACGGATGCCGGCAACGACATCTTCGCCCTGAGCATTGATCAGGTACTCGCCCATCAGCTTCTTTTCGCCGGTAGCGGGGTTACGGGTGAAAGCAACACCGGTGCCGGAACGCATGCCGGAGTTACCGAAAGCCATCTGCTGAACGTTGACAGCAGTGCCCCATTCGTAGGGGATTTCGTTCATCTTGCGGTAAACGTTGGCGCGCGGGTTATCCCAAGAACGGAAGACGGCCTTGACAGCGCCGATCAGCTGTTCTTTCGGATCCTGCGGGAACTCTTCGCCCTGCTTCTCCAGGTAGATGGCCTTGAACTCCTTGACGAGTTCCTTCAGGTCCTCAGCGTCCAGCTCGATATCCTGCTTAACGCCCTTGCGCTCCTTCATAGCGTCGATACGCTCTTCAAAGAAGCTCTTGCCCAGCTCCATGACGACATCAGAGTACATCTGGATGAAGCGGCGGTAGCAGTCATATGCAAAACGGGGGTTAGAAGTCTTCTTTGCCAGACCTTCAACAGCCTGGTCGTTCAGGCCCAGGTTCAGGATGGTATCCATCATGCCGGGCATAGACTGACGTGCACCGGAACGAACGGAAACCAGCAGCGGGTTCTCGATATCGCCGAACTTCTTGCCAGTCTGCTCTTCCAGGATTCCCATGTACTTGAAGATGTCAGCCTTGATCTCATCATTGATCTCACGGTTGTCAGCATAGTACTGGGTGCAGGCTTCGGTGGTGATGGTGAAGCCCTGAGGAACCGGCATGCCGGCATGGGTCATTTCTGCCAGACCAGCGCCCTTGCCGCCCAGAATATTCTTCATGGTCGTCTGGTCGCCGCCAAATGCGTCATGGCCCTCTTTGAACAAATACAAAAACTTCTTGCTCATAGGTTACCTCCAACAAAATTACGGTTTCTTCCCGGTGTGCCGCGCACACCCGCAAAATAAGAATCTTCTCTCTTGCAAAGTCCATTATAACAGACTCACCCCGGAATTTCCAGTACATTGTTAAATAAATGGCGAATATTTTCGCTGAAAATCTCACAAAGTTTTGGGGGCAGGCTCTTGCAATTTGACCAAAAATGCGGTAAATTATAATGGGTGAGAAGTTGGGAAACATTATTTTATTACATCCTACAACACTTTTTTCAATTCATCCCGCCCCGGCAGGCTTCAGCCCTGTTCCGGGGCTTTTTTGTAGGGCCGTATACTCTTTTGGCCCAAAACAGAAAGGGGTATTTTTATGTCCGAAGCGAAAGCCAAATACCTTGCCGCCAAAGCGGCCTTTGAAGAAACTTTTGAAAAGCACCTGCAGAACGGTGTGGAGTTCATCAGCGACCAGGTTTTTATTGACCCCGAAGTTGAGATTGCACCCGGCGCAGTGATCCTGCCGGGCTGCATCCTGCGCGGCAAAACCGTCATCGGGGCAAACTGCGTCATCGGCCCCAATACCTTATTGGAGAACACCATTGTTGAGGCCGGTTCCACCGTGAACGCCAGCCAGTGTTATGACAGCCATCTGGGCCCCAACAACAAGATTGGCCCCTTTACCCATGTGCGCACCGGCACCGTGACGGATGAGGGCGTGCACCTGGGCGCTTATGTGGAAACCAAGAATGCCAACTTTGCCGAGGGCAACACTGTCAGCCATCTGACTTACATTGGCGATGCCGATGTGGGCAAGTACTGCAACTTTGGCTGCGGCACCGTAACCTGCAACTATGACGGCGAGGGCAAGTACCGCACCACCATCGGCGATTATGCGTTCATCGGCTGCAACACCAACCTGGTGGCGCCGGTCAAGGTGGGCAGCCGCGCCTTTACCGCTGCCGGTTCCACCATCGGCCACGATGTGCCGGACGGTGCCCTGGGCATTGAGCGCGCCAAGCAGGCCGAAGTTGCCGCCTGGGGCGCCAAGAAGCTGGAAAAATACGTTGCCAAAAAACAGAAGCTGGAAGCCGAAAAGAAAAACGACTGATGCCCCCTGACCTGCTGCAAGGAGGATTGCTGCCATGGCCATTTTGGAACGCACCCTGACCGGGGATTTTACCACCATCCTGACCGAGCTGGACGCTGTTGTAAAACAAAGTGTTTCGGCCACGCTGGAAGGTTCCAGTGATTTCAACTTCAGCACCGGCTGCTGTGCCGTACGGGTATACGAACGCTACAGTGCCATTGGCAATGGCCGTGTTACCATGAGCCTGACCCTGCTGGAAGCTGACGGGCAGATCCGGCTTTCCGCCATCACATCCGGCGGCAGCCAGGCTGTGTTTTTCAAGGTCAACACCTTAGGTGCAGAATCCTTCCTGGATACCATCCGGGACACAGTGGAACGCTTTGCCCCTGGTGCACACTAAAATCACAAAATTACTATAAGGATTTTTACTATGGGACTATTTGGAGGTGGTTCCGGGGCAGACTGGCTGATTGCCGGTCTGGGCAACCCGGAGCCGAAATATGACGGCACCCGCCACAACACCGGTTTTGCCGCGCTGGATGCGTTGGCCGAAGCCTGGGGGTGCGAGATCAACAAAAGCAAATGGCAGGGCCTTTACGGCATTGCCCAGGTGGACGGCCGCAAAGTGATGCTGCTAAAGCCGCTGACCTACATGAACCTGAGCGGCCAGAGCATCGCCCCCGCCGCGGCATTTTACAAGATCCCGCGCAACCACATTATTGTGTTGTGCGATGACATTGCACAGGAGCCGGGGCACATCCGCATCCGGCCCTCCGGTTCTGCTGGCGGGCACAACGGGCTAAAGAGCATTATCGCTTCCACCGGCGGCGAGGATTTTTACCGCATCCGCATTGGCGTTGGCGCCAAGCCGCGCCCGGATTATGATCTGGCTGACTGGGTGCTGGGCAAGTTCCCGCCCGATGACGCCAAGCTTGTGACCGGCCGCCACACCGACGTGGAAGCCGCCTGCCGCCTGTTGATGGCCGGCAAGCTGGGCGAAGCGCAGAATAAATTCAACCACTGAGCGCGGATAGGCGTTCCGTAGGGGCGCACAGTGTGCGCCCATTCCTGTTTTCTGTGTAAGATGCCCGCAAAGAAAGTGTTCTCACTTCAAATTTGCAATCCATCATTACACGGGATGTGGTTTAATGGAACACCTGCAGGGGTGTGCGCACTGTGGAAAACTTTGCCGATGGTGATAAACGCTGCAAATGATTTGTAGGGGACGATGCTCGTCATTGTCCCGCATGACGGGTCTTGCCACATATTCCACCCTGCATACGGCCAACGTCCGCGGGCGAACAATGTTCGTCCTCACATTCTCTACAAGATAAGAGCACAGCTTTTCCAATCATACAAATGCCAAAGCGGGCGTCCCAGATGGGCCGCCCGCCATTTGTCGTTCCATGCAACGCTTCTCTCAAAATTCACTTTGCCGTTTTGCTGCAAATATAGTACAATGGTTACGCAAAGCGCTGCTCATACCGGCGCACAAAAAGCGTATACAGCGCATAGCACACCATCAGGCAGACGGCATATACCCCGGCGAAGCACAGCCACGCGGCTGCGCCGCCCATCGCGGTGTTGGGCAGCAGCTCCAGCACCAGCGGGTGGGCCAGGTACAGCCAAAAGCTGCCCGCCCCCACAAATTCCACGGCCTGGGCGAACTTCTGATTTTCCGCCAGGCCAACGCCCTGCGGGTTCTGCACGGCCAATAGAACAAGCACCGTAAACACGCACTCGAACCCCGCCCGCTGGAAGTTGGTGAGCACTGCCAGCAGAATGCAGAATGCCCCATATAAAAACTGCTTCTTCTCCTGCACTGCTGCAAACGCCGCCATGCCAAAGATAAAGCAGTACAGCGTCATGACCGGCGTTTTTGCGCTGAACTCGCTGATGTTGGCTTCTGCCGGGAAAGCCGCCAGACTGCTTTCAATTAAGCCGCCGATCCTGCCCTTCACCGCAAGGCAGACCACCAGCAACGCCAGCGCACCCCAAAAGCGTTTGCACAGCCGGTACAGCCACGGGGCCAGCAGATAAAAGAACGCAAAGGCGCTCATCGTCCACAGCACGTTGCGGTTGTTCCACAGCATCCAGTTATCACTGGGCAGCCACATCTGCAAAAATACAAAGTACCGCAGGTAACCCGGCCCGCACGGCCCGCCGGGGCCAAACAGCTGGGCTGCACTGGCGCCCGCCGCCAGATAGCGTACCGCATCGAACAGCCAGCGCAGCACCAGCACCAGCCAGTACAGCGGCAGGATCCGCCGGATGCGGCGCTGGTAATACGGCAGCGGCTCCGGGTAGCGGCTCAGGCTGGCCGCGGCCAGGTACCCGCTGAGCACAAAAAACAGTTGCACCCCCTGCGCGCCAACCGCGGCGGCATCCCCCAGGCCAACTTTCTGCCCGGTATGCACACCCAGCACCATCAGCGCCGCCAGAATACGCAGCTCATCCAGCGCTACATTTTTATGTTTTGTCATCTTTCTATATTCTGCTCCTTATTGCAGCATTATTTGATTTCTTTATTCTGCCGAACTTTTTCGATTCCTTCTTTTCAAAGAAGGGGCAAAAACTCTCGTATTACTCGTATCCTCAAAATTATACATCACCCGCCCTATCATGCGCAAGCGCAGGAGGCACCATGTTTGACGCATTGTTTACCACCACAACCGAATACAAAAAACTGAGCCACGCGCTTTCCGGCAAAGGTGCATGCGCCCTGTTTGGGCTGCCCGCATCCGGCCGCGCACAGGTGTATGCCGCGCTGTGCCGCCAGTTGGATAAGCCGCTATGCATCGTGACCCCCGGCGAGGCCGAAGCCACCCGCTTTGCTGCTGACCTGAACACGCTGGGCATTCCCGCCGCCGTGTTCCCGGCGCGGGACTATGTGCTGCGCCCCATTGAGGGCACCGCCCGCGAATACGAGTACCGCCGCCTGGCTGTGCTGGGCGAGCTGGTAGGCGGGCGGCTGCGCGCCGTGGCTGTGCCCGCGGAAGCCCTGACCCAGTTCACCACCCCAAAAGAGGATTTCTGCGCCAACACCCGCACCCTACATGCGGGGGATACTCTGCTGCGGGATGACCTGCTGGCCGCTTTGTTTGGTGCCGGCTACACCCGCCGGGCCCAGGTGGATGGCCCCGGCCAGTTCTCTGTGCGCGGCGATATTGTGGATATTTTTGCTCCCGACCAGAAAATGCCGGTTCGTATGGAATTTTGGGGTGATGAGATCGATACCCTGCACACCTTTGACCTGACCACCCAGCGCCGCGAGGATGCCATTGATAAGTTTTACCTGAGCCCCGCGCGGGAAGTTCTGTTCGGCAAGCCTGCCGATGCCGCCGAGCAGCTTCGGGCCTTTTTGGCCAAGCAGCGCGGCAAAAAGAAAACCGCCATGGCAGACTGTATGGCCGCCGATCTGGACCTGCTGGATGGCGGTGCCGTGCCGGTCAACATGGACAAATACCTGGCCGTGCGCTACCCCCATCCCGCCACCGTGCTGGATTATTTTGACGACCCGATCCTTGTGGCCGAAGAGCCTGCTTCCATCCGGGAAGCCGACCGCGCGACCACCTACCGCCGGGGTGAGGAACTGAAATCCCTGATCCTTGACGGCGTCCTTTGCGCTGGGCTGGATAACCTGTACGCGGACCCAAGCTACCTGTGGTCCAAAACCGGACACTACCGCACCATCTGTGCCGAGAACTTTGCCCGCAGCATGCCGGATCAGCCGCTGAAAGATATCATCAACGCCCCGGCTCACACCCTGCCTGCCTGGAATGGCGAAGTCGCCGGGCTGCTGGAGGATTTGAAACCGCTGTGCGATGCCGGTTATACCGTTACCCTGCTGGCCGGCACCGACCGTGCCGCAGCCGGTCTGGCACGCGACCTGCGCGATAAAGGCATTCTGGTTACCACCGATGCTGCAGCAACCCCCGCTGCCGGGCTGGTGCAGGTTCTGGCGGGGCACCTTTCCGCTGGGTGCGAATTTCCGTTTGCCAAGTATGCTTTGCTGACAGGCCGTGCCTTTGGCGAAACCAGCTCCCAGAAGAAAAAGCGCAAAAAGGCCAAAGATGCCCTGAACAGCCTGACCGAGATCACGCCGGGCGATCTGGTGGTGCACCAGAATCACGGTATTGGCCGGTATGCGGGCATCCAGCGAATGGCGGTTCAGGGCGTTACCAAAGACTACCTGCGCATTGAGTACGATAAAAAAGATGTGCTGTATGTTCCCGTCACCCAGCTGGACCTGCTTTCCCGCTACACCGCGCCGGGGGATTCGGAGAATGTCAAGCTCAGCCGCCTGGGCGGGGCCGAGTGGACCAAGACCCGCAAGAAGGTGCGCGCCGCTACCGAGCAGATGGCCAAGGAACTGATTGAGCTGTACGCCCGCCGCAAAAGGGCGCATGGTCATGCCTTCCCACCAGATGATACCTGGCAGGGAGATTTTGAGCAGCGCTTTGCCTATGATGAAACGCCGGACCAGCTTTCCAGCGCGGCGGAGATCAAACATGATATGGAGCAGCCCTGGCCGATGGACCGCCTGCTGTGCGGCGATGTCGGCGTGGGCAAGACTGAGGTTGCCCTGCGCGCCGCGTTCAAATGCGTGATGGGCGGCAAGCAGTGCGCCATCCTGGCCCCCACCACCATTCTGGCGTGGCAGCATTTCAACACGGCCATCGCCCGCATGGAGGCCTTTCCCATCCGCATCGGGCTGCTCAGCCGTTACCGCAGCGCCAAAGAGCAGAAAGAGACCATCCGCGGCCTGAAAGACGGCACAGTGGACATTGTGGTGGGCACCCACCGCCTGCTTTCGGACGATGTAAAGTTCAAAGACCTGGGCCTTGTCATCATTGACGAGGAGCAGCGTTTTGGCGTAAAACACAAGGAAAAGCTGAAAGAGAACTTTATCGGGGTGGACATGCTGACCCTTTCGGCCACACCGATCCCCCGCACGCTGAACATGGCACTGTCCGGCATCCGGGACATGAGCACCATTGAACAGCCGCCCTTTGAGCGCCAGCCCATTGAGACCTATGTGCTGGAATATGACGATGCCATTATTGCCGAAGCCATCCGGCGTGAGCTGGCCCGCGGCGGGCAGGTGTATTACCTGTACAATCGAGTCGAAACCATTGAGCAGTGCGCCGCCAAGGTGCAAAAGCTGGTGCCGGGTGTGCGGGTCGGCATCGCCCACGGCAAAATGACGGAGGAGCAGATTTCCTCGGTTTGGCAGCAGCTGTTGGACAACGAGATCGACGTGCTGGTCTGCACCACCCTGATTGAAACCGGCGTGGATGTGCGCAACTGCAACACCCTGATTATTGAGAATGCGGACCGCATGGGGCTTTCACAGCTGTACCAGATTCGCGGCCGTGTGGGGCGCTCCAACCGCAAGGCGTATGCCTATTTCACCTTCCAGCGCGACAAAGTGTTGACGGAAATTGCCTCCAAGCGGCTTTCAGCCATCCGGGAGTTTACCTCTTTTGGTTCCGGGTTCCGCATTGCGATGCGCGATTTACAGATCCGCGGCGCGGGCAACCTGCTGGGCCACAGCCAGCACGGCCACATGGAAGCGGTTGGTTACGAGCTGTATGTAAAAATGCTGAACCAGGCCATTGCAGCCGCCCGCGGCGAGCCTGCTGCGCCGGACAAGAGTGATTGCCTTGTTGACATTACGGTGGACGCCTATCTGCCGGAAAGCTACATTCCTGATGCCGCCGGGCGGATCGAAGCCTACAAGAAGATTGCGGCCATCACCACCCGTGACGATGCCACGGATGTACTGGATGAGTTGATTGACCGTTACGGCGACCCGCCGCGCAGTGTGCAGGGGTTGGTGGACATCAGCCTGGTGCGCGTGACAGCCGCCCGCGCAGGCATTGTGGAGATCGTGCAGCGCAACGACAATCTGATTTTGTACACCGATGTTGTGACCCCGGCGCAGATGGGGGCCATGATGGATGCCATGCCGCACCGCGTGATCTACAACGCCGTAGGCCGCCCCTACATCAGCCTGCATGTCCTGCGCGGCGAGGACCCTCTCACCATCCTGCGCGATGCCGTTGCCCTGCTGCCGGGTGCGTGAGTGTTTTACGGGAGTTTTTGTTCCTTCTTTGAAAAGAAAGAGCCGAAGAAACTTTAATCGTAATATAACAAAATAAATAAAAAATCAGGCAGCGGCCCTATTTTGTGGGCTGCTGCCTGTTGTCATGTGTTGCTTTCTATGTATTTTTGCTCTGTAGGGAACGGTCTTGACCGTTCCGAAACCCATGGACAATATTCCAACAAAAGGGAAATAAGGAAAACACCCGGAACGGTCAAAACCGTTCCCTACAAATCGTTTTAAATCGCGTTACAAACCTGTAAACTCTCGGTAGGGCGGGGTCACCCGACTCCGCCGGGGCCTAATCCGATTTTTCATTAAGAATGTATAACGAACCAACAAATTTGTTGTAGGGGCGGCGTTCCCGACGCCCCGGACGGGCATAAATCTTAGGCAACACCGCACAATTCCCGCCTGACGGCTTAAGCACCGCTCCGGCAGCTGCGGCACGGCATCTGCGTTGCCAAAATGCTCGATAATGTCGGGTTGCGGTACCCGCATCGTGCTTCGGGGGCAAAAGCCCCTCGCACTCTGCGACCGCTGCCCCTGCTTCGGTTCGCTGTTTCCGCCACTGGCGGCGCTCACCTTTGCAGCATCCAGTATTATCTGCGCTTTTGGCTTGGCATCTGCCGCACCTCGCTCGCCGTATCGGCACTTAGAATTATGCGGTATTGCCCTTATTGTACGGATCGTGCGGCAAGGAAGCGAACAACAGATCTCTTCAAGCACTTCCGCCCCTTTTCAAATTTCTAATTTTATCATTTCCGGTCTGGGGCCAATCACACCCCCACCACGCTCCAATGCTTATCCACATGGTTCAGCACTTCGCAGCCGGTTTCGGTCACGATGACAAGGTCCTCCACGCGCACGCCAAACTTGCCCGGCAGGTATACGCCCGGCTCAATGGAGAAGATCATGCCCGGCTTTACGGTATCGGTGTTGGCGGCGCTCACATCGCCCTTTTCGTGATCGGTCTGGCCGATAAAGTGGCCCAGGCGGTGGTTGAAGTACTCGCCATAGCCCGCTTTGGTGATCAGGTCACGGGCGGCGGCGTCAATATCGCACAGGCGCACGCCGGGGTGGATCATCGCCTCGGCGGCTTCGTTGGCCTGGCGCACCAGGTCATGGATGGCGGCATACTCCGGCTTCGGCTCCCCGCAGAAGAATGTGCGGGTCATATCGGAGCAGTAACGGTTCTTGCAGCAGCCCATATCGATCAGCACACACTCGCCTTTTTCCAGCACAGTATCGTCCGGCTCGTGGTGGGGGTCAGCGGCGTTTGCACCAAAGGATACGATGGTGGTAAATGCCACACTCTCGCAGCCGGCTTTCTTGTACTCGTTGTCAATGTACTCGGCAACCTGCTTTTCGGTCATGCCGGGCTTGACGTAGTCGCGCGCTTTCAGGATGGTTTCATCGTTGATGCGGGATGCTTCCTTCATCAGCATCTGTTCTTCGGCATCCTTCACGGCGCGGCAGGCATCCACGCAGTCGGAAGCCAGCACTACCGGCATACCGGGGCACAGCTCCATCAAAGGGATCAGGAACTTGGCAGGCCATTCCTTGTCGATGCCCAGAGTCTTGGTCTTGTCCACCACTTCGGCGATCTGCTCCACCGGCTTGTCCGAGTCCGTGTGCCACACTTCGCGGCAGGGGGCCTGCGGCACAAAGAACAGCTTGTTCAAAAAGATGACCGGCTCGCCCTGCACCGGCAGGTACAGCGCCATCAGGCGCTCATACGGCTCCACACTGGCACCAGTCAGGTACCAGATGCTTTTGGAGTCGCTGATGATCATTTGGGTCAGGCCGTGCGCCTGCATTTCGGCGCGCACGCGCGCTACACGTTGTTCGTTCATATTATAATCCTCACCTTTCAGGTAAATTTAAGGCAACACCGCACAATTCCCGCCTTACGGCTTAAGCACCGCTCCGGCGGCTG
>OLRE01002902.1_pt1 | contig 13065 bp, 8 predicted proteins | sample 1672461 | NCBI WGS metagenome assembly OLRE01 (sample SAMEA3136688, study PRJEB25190) | human gut metagenome | biome: human gut; feature: human-associated habitat; material: faeces | place: Austria | collected 2013
CCTACCGCGACCAAGTGCCCAACGCCGTCTTCCTGATCGACGTGCTGCTGCGCGGCGATCTGCGGCACCTCGTCGACGGCGTATTGAGCCGTACGGGAGCCGCGAGCGTCATCCACGCCGGTCGCGTCATCCAACAGGTGCAGCGCACGGCCGGCCATCCGTTGCCGGAAGTGGTACGCACGGCCATCACCGCGCTCGGACTGGACATCGACCTGCTGCTCGCCGAACGGATGCGGCATCCGGATGCCGGCAATCGTGTCACATCGCATGCCGCTTCGTCACTCGACGCGATGTTGTCTCTGGTGGACACCTACTTGCAGGAAATCGCCGCGCAGGGCACGCCAAGCCTGCGCGCGTTCATCTCGTGGGTGGATTCGCTGCGTGACGCGTCCGACGACAACGCCACCGCACCAGATACCCCCGTCGATGTGGTGCTCATGACCGTGCACCAGTCGAAAGGCCTGGAATGGGACGCCGTGGCCGTGGTCGGCATGCGCGACGGCACCTTCCCGTCCAGTCAAGGCGACCGCCTGAGCGTCAAAACGGACGAAGACCATCCGGGCGGTCGGCGCGACGGCGTATGGGAGCCGCCGGAATACTTCGAAAAAGCCCACACTTGGCTGGAAGACCCGTCCGCGGTGCCGGTTCCGGTGCGCGCCGACGCGGATATCCTGCCACGATTCCCGCACGACGCGCCCATCGGGGGCAATCCCGTGGAATCGCTCGACGGATTGGACGATGCGGAAGTGATCGACGACGAGGTGTTCGGCACCTTGCGAACCATGGCCGTCGACGATATGGAAGGAATGGATCCGGCAAGCCTGTACCTGACGCAACAGGAGGAATACGGCCGCCGACTGCACGCCGACGAACGCCGTCTCGCCTACGTGGCGTTGACGCGCGCCCGCTACGAGGCGCTGCTCGTATACAGCGGATGCAACGAGACGAGCCGCGACTCCCGCCTGGCGGAGGGAAAGAAAAGCGCCGCGCCGTCGAATTTCTGGCTGGAGACGCGCGATTCGATGAACGGAATCGTCACCGCGGTACGCGAACCGGACAACCTGTCCGACGATGTGGACGGCTCCCCGCACACGCTGGGACTTGACCTGCCCGACGGCTATTTCGTAGGCGAACACGCCCGCGATTTCGAGAATGCCGTGGTGGGCGATGCGTGGAACACGCCGCTCGAACCGGTCTCGGACGACCATACTTTGCCTTGGCCGTGCGATCTGAGCGCCGATGTCGCCGACAAGCTGCGTCCCGCGGCCGAACAGGTACGTGCCGTCGAATCCGACGAACCGAATATCGCTGAATCCACGGGAACGCAGGGCGACGTTGCCGATGAATCCGCCACGCCATCGCCGGAAACCGGAAACTCACTGCTGCGTCTCGCCAAACTGCTCGTCGCCGACGAACATCTCATGCCGGAACCGGACGTGGCTGACGCAGGCGAATCGCAGGACGCCTTCGACGAGGCCGTGCGTGCCAAAGGCGAACGTATCCTTGCTGCCGGCCGCCAAAACGTCACCTCGCTGCAAGCGCGCGCCGGCTCCATGGGCGAGCGTGACTCCCGCGCCTACTGGCGTGGTCTGGTCCGTCCGATTCCGCACGTCGCCTCGCCGGCGGCACAGCTCGGCACGCGGTTCCACGCATGGGCTGAGCGTTTCATCATGGCGGATGCGGACGTCGACGGCATCGGCGGTACGGAAGGTGCTGCCGGTATGGCCGCGCAGTCGCGTGCGGAACTGATCGCATTGATAGGTGATACGCAAGTCGACGCGGACAACGGCGGCGTGCAATCGCAGGACGCACCATCGCAGGACGCCCAATTGCGAGACGAACGGAAACTGGCCGCTTGGCAGCGTCGTCTCGTCGCTTCGCCGTGGGCAAAACGACGTCCAGCATGGGCGGAACGCCAGCTCGTCGTCGACATGCCCCAGCTCGGCACCATCGTCAACGGCAAACTCGACGCGGTGTTCTTCGGCGGTCTCGACGAAACGGACGAGACGAAACGCTACACCGTGGTCGATTGGAAAACCGGCGTAAAACCACGCAAACCGGACGAAATCAAAGAGAAACTCGCACAGCTCGACCTGTACCGCCTGCTGCTCGCGGCGATGGAAGGGGTGCCGTTGGATGCAATCGACGCCTGTCTCTACTATGTGAGTGAGCCTCACGAGGCCGATCGGGAGCTTGACGCCCTCGACAAAACAGAAGAAGAGATCCTTGCCGAGTTGAGCTACGGAATTCCGCAGCAATCCGACAACGACTAGTGCCGGTGCGCAATGGCTCCTTGACCGAAGAAAGCGGGGGAGCGGCGCTTTCCGGCCTGCCTGCGGGAGAAACCGCTATGCAGGCAGCGTTGTGGAGGAACGCCGCTACCCTCGTGCAGCATGTGTGGGCGGGCGCACATGCCGGACGCAACAACAGTTAAGGAGTTTCGATCATGGCTGCGAATGACGCAACCGTCAGCCCGAATACATCACCGGACGCCGCATCGCCGTATGCGCGGCTGTTCTCCATACCTGGAACGAAAGCGTTCTGCGCGTCCGGTGCCGTCGCACGACTGCCGATGTCCATGATGGGACTCGGCATCGTGCTCGCGCTCAACCACATGTACGACAATTGGACGATCGCCGGCGTGATGAGCGCCGCGTACGTGCTCGCCACCGCCGCGGTCACGCCGCTGTACGCGCGCCTGTTCGACCGGTTCGGCCAGCGCAAGGTCGGTCCGGTGATCCTGACGGTGCAGATCATCGTCATGCTGGGCTTCGCGTTCGCCGCGCTGATGCGCGTGCCGATTCCGCTGCTGTTCGTGCTTGCCGTGGTCATGGGCATGACGCAGTTCTCGTTCGGCGCGCTTGTGCGCACCCGTTGGGCGTACGTGCTCGACCGCGCCGACAAGGAGGACCTGCTCAACACCGCGTATGCGCTCGAATCCGCCATCGACGAGATCGTGTTCATCTTCGGGCCGATTCTGGCGGCTTTCCTGGCCGCGTCCGTGCATCCCGTATCACAGCTGTTCGTGCCGACCCTCGCCTGCGCGTTCGGCGGTGCCGTGTTCTTCGCATTGCGTGACACTCAACCGCCGGTATTGCGCGAAATCACGGTCGTCGCGGCCGATACGGACGATGCTGACGTGCGATTGGCGGCCGGCGGTGCCGCTGGTGCCGCGGTTTCCGCGGACCGTTTCGATTTGGATCGGCTCAAGACGGGCGATCGCGACCGCAACAAGCGCAATGTGCTCACCTATGCGGGTGTGCTGCCGCTTCTCGCCGTGTTCATCGTGTTCAACATGGCGTTCACCGCGTTTGACACGTCCATGACCGCCGTCATGAAATCGCTGCACCTCGACTCCGTGCTGGGCGTGCAGCTGGCCATGCTGGCCGTCGGCTCCTGCATGGGCGCGCTGGTCTTCGGCTCGCGCGAGCTCAAAGGCTCCCGTTGGCGTCACATGATCATGTTCCTCGCGTTGATGACCGTCGGCTTTGTGGTGATCCACCTGTGCCAGGGCAACCTGATCGTGATGGGACTGGTGGAGATCCTCACCGGTCTGACCATTTCGCCGGTGTTCGCCTCCGGCAACCTCGTCGTCAAGGAGACCGTGCCCGAGGAATCGCTCACCGAAGGCCTGTCCTGGGTGAGCACCGCCGGCACGATGGGCGCGTCGTTCGGCTCCATGATCACCGGCATCGTGCTCGACCATTTCAATCCAAGCGCGGGATTGAGCCTGCCCGCCGTGTTCGTGGGCTGTTCGATTCCGTTCGCGCTGTTCGGCTGGGTGCTGGTGCGCCGCCGCGGCTGACCGACGTTCGATCGTCAAGCGTCATAGCCGCCTGCCTCCGCGTCGAAGCGTCTCTTTAGATTCATAAGTGGAACACGTTATGGACGCGGACACGCGATTTCGAACACATGCGCACGGCAAACGTACGACATGCGCAACATGCGCGTCCGCGAAAACATCAAGGAGCTGCAATGATCAAGGTTTCCGTAGTCGGCGCCAAGGGCCGTATGGGCTCGCATGTGGTCGACGCCGTCAATGCCGCCGCCGACACCGAACTCGCGCTCGCGCTCGACGCAGGCGACGACCTGGCCGCCATCACCCCCGAAAACACCGACGTCGTGGTGGAGTTCACCGTGCCGAGCGTGTCGCTGGGCAATGTGCTCGCCCTCGTCAAGCAGGGCGTCGACGTGGTGGTCGGCACCACCGGCTGGACCGAAGAGAAGCTCGACCAGGTGCGTGCCGCGCTCGCAGCAGCTCCGCGTGAGGGCCAGAGCGTGTTCATCGCGCCGAACTTCGCCATTTCCGCGGTGCTCGCCGACCATTTCGCAAAGGTCGCGGCGCCGTATTTCGAATCCGCGGAAGTCATCGAACTGCACCACCCGACCAAGGTGGACGCTCCGTCCGGCACCGCTTTCCACACTGCGCAGGGCATCGCCGAAGCGCGCAAGGCGGCCGGTCTCGGCCCGGTTCCGGACGCCACCGAAACCGACGGCGGCTCCCGCGGCCAGGTGGTGGACGGCATCCACGTGCACGCCGTGCGTCTTCGCGGCCTCAACGCCCACGAGGAGGTGCTGTTCGGCAACTCCGGCGAACAGCTGACCATCCGCGCCGACAGCTTCGACCGCATCTCCTTCATGCCGGGCGTGCTGCTGGCCGTGCGCAAGGTCTCCACCGGAACCTACCCGGGTCTGACTGTCGGCCTCGACCACTTCCTCGACCTGTAACCGTAATTCTTTTTTCAAACTGCCGACGGGTGCATGTGTCTTCCGTCGGCAGTTTTTTATGGCGGATCTGTTCCGATTACTTGGCAAGGCGTGCGATGGCGGCGCTGACTTCCGCCAGCTTTTCGTCGGCAACGGTACCGCCCTCCGCCGCGGCTTTGGCGACGCAATGGTGCAGATGGTCGTCGAGCAGCAGTAGCGCCACCGACTTCAGCGCGCTGTCCGCTGCGGAAATCTGCGTCAGAATGTCGATGCAGTATTCGCCGTTTTCCGTCATCTGCCGAATGCCTCGCACCTGCCCTTCGATGCGATTCAATCGTGCGATGATCCTCTTCTGGTCGCTTGCGTACCCGTGTTGTGTGACGTTCATATCGTCCTCCTCGCTGCGCTGAAAATTTTATCTACGGCTGAAGGTTGCTCGTCCCTCTTGCCAATATACCCTATAGGGGTATATTGTGATGGTGTTTGCCGAAATCGAAGGCCAATCACGGACGGAAGGCGGCTGGAATATGCACATCGCAATCGCGCTTATTATGGCGCTGCTCGTCACGGCGGGCGTGCTGTGGTTCTTCTTCGCACCGCGCAAAGCGTATCGTGCGCCGTTGCGCGACGGCGTGCAGGAAGCGGTCGTCGAAGTCAAAGGCGGGTATAACCCAGCCGTCATCGAAGCTGAAGCGGGCATGCCGTTGCGGCTGATCTTCGATCGCAAGGAAGACGGCGAATGCTCGTCGCATGTCGTGTTCTCCGATTTCGGGGTCGATCTTGCGTTGCCCGCCTTCCGCACGACCACGCTGACGCTTCATCCCGACCAGCCGGGCGAGTATCCCTTCGCATGCGGTATGAACATGCTGCACGGCACGTTGCGCATACTGCCGGGAAAGCATGCAAGTGTCGGTGCCGCCGCCGGTTCCGCGGTTGGTTCCGTCGGCGCCAGTATGTCCGATTCCGGCGATTCGGACATTCGCGCGACTGCTGACGGTGCCCACGCATCCGGTTCCGCGGAAACAGGCGTGCAATGCGCGCAAAAAGGCGCCGTCCAAACGTCCGGTTCGGGTGATTCGGGCAAATCGCGCGGATCGGAATCGGAAATTCGCGCCCTCATCACCCGTCTTATCGTGGCGGCCGTCTGCACGATTCCCGTGTTCGGCTCCACCATGCTCATGCTGTATCCGATGCCGAACTGGCTGCAATTCCTGCTGATGCTGCCGATTGTCGGCTATGCGGCATTGCCGATTTTCCGCAGCGGTTTCGCCGCGATCGCTCACCGCTCGCCGGAGATGAACGCGCTCGTCAGCCTTGGTGCGCTGGCCGCATTCGCCTACTCCTGCGTGGTCACCTTCGCACCGAACGTCCTGCCCGAGAACGCGCGCGAACCGTATTTCGAAGCGGTCGGTGTGGTCGTCACGCTTATGCTTGTCGGCCAGCTGCTCGAAGCGCGCGCCCGCAAAGGCACCGGTGAAGCCATGCGCGCATTGGCGGGTCTGCAACCGAAAACCGCCCGCGTGGTGCGAGACGGCAAGGAAACCAGCATCGCCATCGATGACGTGCGCGTCGGCGACATCATCGCCATCCGCCCCGGCGAGCAGCTGCCGGTCGACGGCATCGTCATATCCGGCAGCTCCACCGTGGACGAATCGATGATCACCGGCGAAGCCATGCCGGTCGCCAAAACCGAGGGCAGCGAAGTGACGGGCGTCACCATCAACGGTGGTGGCTCGCTGCGGTACCGCGCCACGAAAGTCGGCAAGGACACCGTTCTCGCGCAGATCATCGGCATGGTGGCCGCCGCACAAAGCTCGAAAGCCCCCGTGCAACGATTGGCGGACCGTATCTCCGGCGTTTTCGTGCCGGCCGTGGTACTCATCGCCGTATGGTCGTGCGCGCTGTGGTTCGCGTTCGGCCCCGAACCGCGTGTCACGCACGCGCTGGTCGCCGCGGTATCGGTGCTGCTGATCGCCTGCCCGTGCGCGCTCGGACTGGCGACTCCGTTGTCGGTGACGGTCTCGACTGGCCGCGCGGCTCGCATGGGGGTGCTGGTCCGTTCCGCCGAAGCGTTGGAAACATGCGGCAAAGTCAATGCCGTCGTATTGGATAAGACCGGCACGATCACCGCCGGCAAACCCACCCTTACCGATGTGCTGCCGTTGGGCGTGTGGCATCGGCGTCCCGATGATTTGCTGACGATTGTCGCCGCCGCCGAACGTGATTCCGAGCATCCGCTCGCTGCTGCGATCGTTGCCGCAGCTGCGGAAAAAGCCGACGTCGCGGACGTTGCGGAACTCGCGCAAACCACCGATTTTCAGGCGATTGCCGGCCGTGGCGTCACCGCGCGTGTCACCTTCCGCGGTCTGCCGCACACCGTCGCCGTCGGCAACACCGACCTGATCGACGACCTTGACGTCGACATGCCCGACGTTACGTCCGATACCTCCGAAATTGCCTCCGAGACCATCCACGATACGAACCTCGACGCCATCATCGCCGACATGGAACGCCTGTCGCAGCAAGGCAAAACGCCGATCCTAGCGGCCATCGACGGCCATCTCGCCGGCATCGTCGCCGTCGCCGACGTGCCGAAAGCCGACTCGCGCCAAGCCATCGAACTGCTCCGCAAACGTGGCGTCGAAGCCGTCATGCTCACGGGAGACAATCCGACCACCGCACGCGCCATCGCAAGCCAGGTCGGTATCGACGAACGTCATGTGATCGCCGGCGTGCGGCCGGAACGCAAGGCCGACGAAATCGCAAAACTCCAATCGCAAGGCTATACGGTGGCGATGGTCGGCGACGGCATCAACGACGCGCCCGCCCTCGCCCGAGCCAACGTCGGATTCGCCATCGGCACCGGCACCGACGTGGCCATCCAATCCGCGGATGTGACACTGATGGGCGGATCGCTCATGGGGCTCGTGCACGCGCTCGACCTGACGCATGCCGCCATGCGCAACATCGCGCAGAACCTCGGCTTCGCACTCGGCTACAACAGCATCGGCATCGCGATCGCGGCCGGCGTGCTGTATCCGTTCACCGGAACGCTGCTGAATCCGATGATCGCCGGCGCCGCGATGGCGTTCTCGTCGTTGTGCGTGGTGACGAACGCAAGCCGGCTGCGCCTGTTCGATCCGGACGCGGAGGCGGCGAAAAACAAGACGTATCGGGTACGCAAGCCCGATCCGAGCAAAAATAATGGCAACCAGCACAGTCGGAAAGGAACGATCATGGGACTGTTCAGCGATCACAAGGCCAAGAAGGAAGCCGAGAACATGGGCGCGATGGGCGCCGGACACTGCTGCGGCGGTCATGACGGCCACGGCATGGCTTCGAATATGGGCGATTCCGCGGCGAACGTTGCGAAGGACCCGGTTTGCGGCATGAGCGTCGATCCGGCCACCGCGGCCGCGACCCGCGAATACGGCGGCGTCACCTACTACTTCTGCAACCCCGGTTGCGCCGACAAGTTCGCCCAGAACCCGGCCGCCTACCTGGGCTGAGACCTGATTCTCGTCCGTCCCCAATCTGCCGACATCGAATGACATCCGGCCGTCGGCGGGTTGGGGATTTTTGTTGAATGGTTGATTTACGGATTCCGATTCACGGACGAACGATAAGATTCCCCTCCCGCACTCCGGAGAGCGCGTCCCGCCCCGCTACAAACGTGCGCGTGACGACGCCGTTAAGCGTCATGCCATCGCAGGCGCAGATCGGATTGCGGCTTTCCAAAGCGGTAGCATCCACAACAAACCGTTCGTACGGGCGAATAATCGCCCAATCGGCCCGCAATACCGGCGTTATATCGCCACGATCGTCAAGTCCCACAAGCCGTGCGGTGTTGTACGACATCCACCGCACGACGTCGGCCAAACTCAAGCCGCGCCGCATCGCACCCGTCAACACCGCGCGGAATCCGACCTGCAGACTGGAAACGCCACCCCACGCGGTGGCGAGCGTGCCGGCTTTCATATCCGCGCTGGCCGGGGAATGATCGGTGACGACACCATCCAACGTGCCGTCGGCAAGCCCCGCCCATAGCGCGTCCTGCTCATGCAGATCACGAATCGGCGGACAGCATTTGAACGCGGTGGCGTTGTCGGGAATATGGTCGCAATCCAACGTGAGGTAATGCGGACAGGTCTCCGCGCTGACCGGCATCCTTCGGCCTTCGCCCGCCGCAGCACGTCCACGCTCAGACCGCTGGACACGTGCAGAATATGCGTGCGGCAGCCGGTGCGTGCCACCAGCCGTACGATCTTGCGCACCGCGTTCGCCTCGCATTCGGCCGGGCGCGATGCCGCGTTCAACAGTGTTCGCAACAGTCGGGGATTTTGTTGCCGCGTTAGTCGCCCATTTCGCTGGTTTGGCACCGTTTCTTCTATGCCGAATCCGCCCGATATGCGATGTTGATTGTGTGGGGTAAGCTGTTTTTGCCATGGTCGGTCATCTCCTGATGGTGGGTCGCGTTGCCAAGAGGCGCCGCCATTGCCTGTGATGGATGCATTTCAGTGCTTACGGCATCTGAAATTCTTCATTCGTCGTAACAGTTGTCGGTGGCCAAACCTGGTGAAACCCGGAAAGCAAGGGGTAGCATCGTCAGGAGAGCGGATGCGCCGCGTGAGAATGTACTGCAGGGAAGGGCGATGAGCGTGACTTCTGGAATTATGCTTTCAGACAATATGGGGGCTTCGAAGGACGCCATGGACGAGGAAGGCAATGCTGCCGCGGACCTCGGCTTGGTGGCGCGCATCCGGGAATCCTTCGATTCGCTGACTGCGACGGAACGTGAGGCCGCGCAGTTCATTCTGGGTCATCTAACCGACGTGCTGGTCTGCAATTCCGTGGAATTGTCGCAGTTGAGCGGCATCTCGCAGCCGACGCTCAGCCGCCTGTACCGCAAGCTCGGTTATTCGAATGCGGGTGAATTCAGACGCGACGTGCGCCGTATCCACCGTCCAGGCGCTCCGGAAACCGTGCGAAATGTTCGCTGCGATGATTTGCTTGCCGACCATTTGCTCAGGGATTCGGAAAGCCTGAAACATACGTTTGAGGACATCGACCGCGCGCAATTGGATTCCGCATGCCGGGACATGGCCATGGCTCCGCATGTCGCGGTGGTCGGTTACCGCAATGGATATCCCGTGGCGCTTCATTTGCGTGAACAATTGCTGCAGCTGCGTGGAAACATCGATATTCTCCCGCATCCGGGGCAATCTATCGCAGAGGAATTGACTGACTACTCATCGGACGATGTGGCCGTCATCGTCGGCGTGGGTCGGCGTCCTCCTTTTTTCGCCCGACTTGTCGACGTGTTACTCGAACGTGGGGTCACCGTGGTGGTAATAGGCGACGTCGCGGCACGCAATGCCCTTATCGGACGCAACGTCGTCTTCTTCAACGTGGCGTTGAACTCGCATATGCTTTCAAGCTTCACTGCGGCGTTCGCTTTGGTTGCCCTCTTCGCGGACGAGGTGGGGGAACGTCTCGGAAGCGATGACGTCGACGTGCGGAAGCGCATTGAGGACATCAACGATTGTTTCGAAACGCTTGGCGAGCTTGGTGATTGACGGTATAGCGGCGGTCGGCCGGAACCATGGAGGCGAAAACGGGAATGGAGGCATTGTGAACAAGATAAACGGAGCGTTGGCGTACGACCTTCCTTCCACTGGACCGTGGGCTGCCTTGGTCTTCCTCGTATCGCTGAATCTGCGTCCCTCCATCGCGGCGGTCGGTCCGGTGCTCTCGCAAATAGGTACTGGCCTTCATTGGGCCGAGGGAGTGCAGGGCGTGCTGACCGCGATTCCCCTACTCGCCTTCGCTGCGATTAGCCCGCTGGTCACGTTCCTTGCACGCCGCATCGGCATCGACATGTCGATTCTGCTGGCCCTGCTGTGCATCGCGGCGGGCGACGCCATCCGCTCGTTCGGCGGCGGCGTTGGCATCTGGCTGGGCACGGTGGTGTTCGCTTCCGCCATCGCCGTCGGCAACGTTCTGGTTCCGGTGATCGCAAAACGTGACTACGCCGGCCATGTCGCGATGGCGACCGGCGTCTATTCCGGCTGCATCACCGCCGGCAGCGCCACCGCAGGTTTGCTGTCCGCGCCGCTTGCGCAGATGTGGGGCGGTTGGCGTGCGTCACTCGCCTTCTGGAGTGTGCCTCCGCTGGTTGTCGCCGCACTGTGGGCGTTGCGTATCCTGCACAATCGCAAAGTCGTTATCGCTTCCGCCGGCGGCACCATTGAAACCAGCGATACTGGCGATATCGATGATATTGGCGATCGCAGCACGACGGCCAACGCACAAAACCCGCATTCCGCACAGCGACCGGCATGTTCCACGCAATCGTCGCATGGCGTGTTCACCCGCGTGCTGCGCCGTCCGATGACGTGGTACGTGACGGCCTTCATGGGGCTGCAATCATCCGCTTTCTACACCATGTCCAATTGGATGCCGTCCATCTCCGCATCCATCGGCTACGATGCCTCCACCGCCGGCGTGCATCTGTTCATCTTCCAAGGCATCGGCATCCTTTCCGGCTTGGTCATTCCTAAGCTCATGAACGTGCGCGGCAACCAGGTCTGCGCGGCGCTCACCGCCAGCGCTCCCATGCTGATCGCCGGCCTTGGCATGCTGCTGTTGCCTCACCTCATGCCGGTATGGGCGTTCGTCGGTGGTTGCGCGCAGGGCGCTTCGCTGGTAGTGGCGCTCGCACTGATCGCGTTGCGCGGCCGTGACAGCGCCGAAACCGTGGTGCTGTCGGGCGTCGCGCAAGCGATCGGGTATCTCATCGCGTCGTTTGGACCTTTGCTGTTTGGCGTGCTTGTCGAAGCCACGGGCGGACGGCAGGTGTCGTTGACGGTATTCACGTTCATAGCATTCCTCCAGTGCGTCGTCGCGGTTCTTGCCGGCAAGCCGGACGAAAGTGCTCCGGCTGCCGCAGCTCCTTCCACAATATGACTGTTTCGCATATCGCGAAGCCGCAAGCGTCCGCAGAGGGAAGTACCGTTAGCCGTATGACAAGCCCTAAGACTGACGGTACTATGCATCTGCTCGATCCTGCTCCCTTCGGACGTATCCTTCCGGCCATGGTCACCCCCATGAAGGCTGACGGAGCCGTAGATTTCGAAGCCGCGCAACAGCTGGCGAGGCAGCTCGTGGCGGATGGTGCCGACGGTCTTGTGGTCAACGGCACCACCGGCGAATCTCCGACCACCCACATGGAGGAGAAGGTCGAGCTGGTTCAGGCCGTCAAGGAAGTCGTGGACGTGCCGGTCATTTCCGGCGCCGGTTCCAACGACACCGCGCACACCGTGCGCATGGTGGAGCAGACCCAGGAGGCGGGCGCCGACGCGGTGCTCGTGGTCGCCCCGTATTACTCCCGTCCGTCGCAGGAAGGCGTGTTCCGCCACTACAAGGCGGTCAACGATTCCGCGGACAAGCCGATCATCGTCTACGATGTGCCGGGCCGTACCGGACTGCACATCCAGCTGGAAACCTACCGTCGTATGGCCGAACTCGACCACGTCAAGGCCGTCAAGGACGCCACCGGCGACATCGCAGGCGCGGTGCGCAAGCGCATGGAGACCGGTCTGACCTGGTATTCGGGCGATGACGGCCTGTTCCTGCCGTTCCTGTCCGTCGGCGCCGTCGGCATCATCTCTGTGATCGCGCACGCGGCCGCCGGTCCGATGCGTGACCTCGCCAACGCGTTCGATCGTGGCGATATCCACGAAGCGCAGCGCATCTCCGTGCAGCTGGCGCCGCTCGTCGAAGCGATGAACGGCAATGGCTTCCAGGCCGTGATGGCCAAAGCCTCGCTGAAGGTGCGTGGAATCCTCGACTCCACCGAAATGCGCCTGCCGAACGTCGGTCCGGGCGAAGCGGAACTCGTGCGCGCGGAAAAGGGCATGCGCGCCGCGGGACTGCTGTGAACCGAATCGCATGATGCGACTGGCCTGTCGCGCATGAACGCCGGCAGGCACCCAAATTCCTCGTTTCCGCATAGGCGGAGACAATTAGTAATAGAAATCCAACTAGGAAATGGCTACAGAAGAAACCACAAAGACAACAACACACAAGCGCGGCAGCAAGGCTGCCAAGCGCACTGAAACCGCAGTCAAGGCATCCAAGACCACCAAGGCCGCGAAGTCCGAGAAGACCGCCATCAAGAAGGCCAAGTCCTCCCCCCGCAGCCGTGGCAACGGTGGCTCGCGCAACGGCGGCTCCCGTGGATCCCGTGGCGGCAACGGTTCGAACCGTCGCCCGTCGCATTCCGCGCCGCAATCCACCGCGCCCCAGCAGGACGAAGTGCTGATCGCCCCGCCGAAGTACCGCAAGGGCTCCATGCGT
>OLRE01002906.1_pt1 | contig 13048 bp, 10 predicted proteins | sample 1672461 | NCBI WGS metagenome assembly OLRE01 (sample SAMEA3136688, study PRJEB25190) | human gut metagenome | biome: human gut; feature: human-associated habitat; material: faeces | place: Austria | collected 2013
AACAAAGAGAGTATTTAGTAAGCAGAAAAGATAAACTCAAAGAAAAATACATTGACGAATTAGATAAAAAAAGTTCATTTTATAGCGATATAGGTTCAGGGAAATATCGTTCTTTCATCAGAAGGAATGAGGCAATTCAGAGAATGATAAAAGAGGTGCTGAATGAAGATTGATAAATTTCAATTAAAGAATTTTAAATGTTTGTCTAAAGTTACATTTGAGTTTGGCAATTTAAATCTTCTGGCAGGAGCCAATGGATGTGGTAAGTCATCACTTATTCAGGCATTACTGCTATTACGCCAGACATATGAACGGACTGGAGATATGAAACAGCTGTTCACTTATGGAAAATACGTTAATTTAGGTATGGCGAAAGATGTGCTATATGAGTATGCTGAAGATGATGAAGATATTTTATATAAGTTAACCGGAACTGATGGGGAGAAGGAACTTATTTATAAATATGAAGCTGCAAGCCGTATTTTAAAATGCAGGAGTTGTAAGGAGCTGGGGAAAACGGATTTTAACTTATGGGATTCCTCTTTTGAATATCTGTCAGCAGAGAGAATTTCGCCTCAGACAACTTATTCTTCCATAGCACAGGATTTGCTATTGGGTATGCATGGTGAAAACGCTTTAAATTTTCTGGAAAAGTATGGAGATTCTATAGAAGTTAACAATGTTTTTCTGGATGACTCTAAAAATAAATCACTTTTGTATTATGTAAATCAGTGGATGGAGAAGCTGTTTAAAGGGTTTTCGCTTCAGGTATCACAGATTTTAGATGCAGATGCTGTAAGCTTGAGATATAAAGAAAAAAGTCGCGATCATGTGAGCAATGCATATAGACCTGTGAATGTAGGTTTTGGCATAACATATGTACTTCCGATTGTAATTGCACTGTTAAAAGCGGAAAAAGAGGATTTGATACTGATTGAGAATCCAGAAGCACATTTGCACCCGAAGGCTCAGAGGATAATGGGGGAATTGCTGGCAAAAGCTGCCAGAACAGGTGCTCAGATTATAGTAGAAACACATAGCGATCATATTTTGAATGGAATAAGAATATGCGCTAAAAAACAGGAAATTTTACCGGAAAAGATAAAAATCTTTTTCTTTATGAAAGAAGATGTTGGCTCTAAATATAATGTAAATATTTATGCTCCTGAAATGGATAATGAAGGTAATATTGATATATGGCCGGAGGGATTTTTTGATGAATGGGATAACGCTTTAGCAGAACTTTTTTAGGAGAAATCAGGGAAAGTACGTTTTCTGCTTTCTGCGTTATTGCAGGGAGTGACAGAATGGAGAGCGGCACATGGAGATTATATTAAATGATATTGCGTGGAAACATAAATGTTCCGATAAATATACTGCGATTAAAAATATTAAAGTGGCAGTAGAAATTCTGGCAAAGTTGCGAAGACATGACAAATCTTTTAAATTATTTGCGAAAGAAACAATTTCAGGGAGTGAACTTGCGCCAGAATATTATTTTGGACAGTTGTTTAGTGAAAATGAAGAAATTCTTCCACAAAAATATAAGACGCTGATAAAAACACATCTGGTAAACTTTAATAAAATTAATGGAGATGCGGGATTATTTAAAATTGGTGAACATAGTTCTGCGCAATGTGGCTACGCATGTTCGAAAGAGAAGGCTGTATTTAGCATAATAACAAATGAGATTTTTGCAGAGGAAGTTTTAGAAGGCTTATATAAAGACGTAAATGGAAAAGAAATAAAGTCATTTCTGAAAAATATTTCTCAGGAAAAACATCTCGAGACAAGTTCTGCTACTATTGGATACAGAATTTATGAGGAAAATCCTAAACATAAAATTAATTATGGGTGGGGAAGCCCGATGGACTTAAATGCGGAAGAAGCTCAAATAGCGTTAAATCAAGCCGTCAGTGTGGGAAAAGATGATAAACATTTGGCATCAAAATATAAAGGAAAGTACTACTCTTTCAGGTGTCATGAGAAAAACTGCTATCATGGATATGAAGATAATGGTTTGGATGATGGGGTGAAAAGTCGTCTATAGGAAAGCAATAAGAATTACTTTTTAATACATATTTGAGTGATGAAGGGGACAGGGATAGTGGCACTTTTATTGGGTATGTGGCTTAATTACTGTCACTGTGATTTAATATAAGGTAAGATGTTTTGAAGAATACGACGCAATGTTTTATATTTATTTTTCTTGTGCTTTTTACTTTCATTTCAATTATAGCTATTTGGCCTGATAGTGGTAAGAATCACGATGCCGGCCTTACTTCAGCAGAGTTGAAACTTGAGGAAAAAACAGAAAAAGATTCAACAACAGATAGCAGTATAACAACATATACATTTGTAAATGCAGAAGAAAAAACGACCTTTGCGATTGACAGAGGATATGCCGTAAGAAAGGCAGTCAGGAATAGCGAAGGGAAGACAATAGAAGAACGATATTTTGATGCCGATGGGAATCCAGTAAAATTGTATGATAGTTATTATGGAGTAAAGTATGAATATGGTGATCACGAAGTAATTATTAAGTATCTGGATTCACAGGGAAATGAGATGTCGTTGACTACATATTCCATCATAGTAAGAACTTTAGACGATGATGGACGAGCTATAGATGATTATTATTATGATTTGGATATGCAGCCCACTCAGTACGCTGGATACTATGGAATGCACTGGGATTATGATAATAACGGCTGGAACAACAGGATCACTTATCTTGACAGGAATGGTCAGCCAGTACTTTGTTCATCTGGGTATGCAATAAAAGAGTACAAGCGTGATGCAGATGGAACTATAACAGGAGAGTTTTACTTTGACGAACAAGGAAATCCAACAAAATCTTCATTTGGCGAATACGGACAGTTGTATGAACGGGATGAAAATGGCAGAATCAGTCAGATCATGTATGCTGATGCAGACGGGAATGCTGTAACGAACAGTGCAGGATACGCCATCCGGAAATACACCTACTATCGTGACGGTACGGTTGATACCGATATGTATTTTGATAATGCTGGAAATCCTGTGGCTCTTTCAAAGGGGCAGTACGGAATCAGGCATAATGGGAAAATCACACTACTGATGGATAAAAACGGTAATGTTATGCTGTGTGTGGATAATATTCTGAACGGATTTCCATTTATGGTGGTAGTATTCGGATGTGTGCTCTGCTTTGTAATGTTGGTGCTGCCGAAAGGATGGAGTATTCTTTTGACATGTGCTTATGTAGAATTTATTCTTTATGAAACACTGATGTTCCGGGAGACAGGGAATGCGAGAACGAATTTTGTATTGTTTTCTTATGCTGGAAATTTCTTGAAGGAGCAGTCCATCAGGGTAGGCGTGATCAATAACATTTGGCTTTTTGTTCCATTGGGGACAGGACTGTACAGGATATTCCAGAAGAAGTGGGTGTTGCTGATTCCTTTTGTAATTTCTGTGGCGATTGAATTGACCCAGTATATTACAGGACTTGGTATCGCGGAGTTCGATGATGTGTTTGGTAATACGATGGGAGGATGGATTGGTGTATTGGTAGCTTGGACGTGGGTGAAGAGCCACACGGGACAGGGACTGGAGGCTGATTATGGTAGTAGAAAAGTGCAATAATCGAGAAGAGGTGACTCAGAAATTATTATCATTATTTTGTGAAAAGGTTGATGAATGCTTGAAAACAAAGGAATTAGTTAAATTTGCAGTAGCTACGGGAAATACATATTCTGGATTTTTAAAACGACTGCATGAGATGGACATTCCTTTTAATAAAATAGATTTGTTCGTAGTAGATGAATACGCTGGAATCGATTATGACGATGAACGAAGCTGTACAATTGATTTGTGCAGGGATTTGAAGTACATTGAAATGTTTCATCAGACTTTCTTTTTTAATGCGGAATCATATCTTGAACAATTAAAGAAAATGAACGCCAAATTAGATGATGATCCATTGGATATTATATTGTTAGGAATTGGCAATGATGGACATTTTGCATTTTGTAATAGAAGCGAGGAATATTCAAAGAAGGATACATACGCAATTGTGCATTTTACAAATAGTGACATAGCAAAGCAGGTGGAATATGGATGGTTTTCCTCTAGAGAAATGGTGCCAAAGGAGGGGATTACTATTACTAAATACGGTGTTTTGAAAAGTGGGACAGTTATTTTGTCTGGATTTCAGAAAGAAAAGGAAAAAATATTAAAGATGATTCTTGCTGATAATGTCCCGAAAGAGATGGCAATTTATGATATTATCCAAAGAAACGATGTTATACTAGTATCAGATTGATAGGAGATTTAGCATTCGTATGAAAAAGATAGAGATTAACGACAGAGAAGTGTTCGAAAGGTATCATGTTAATTCAATTATTAATTCTGAATATCAGTTTTCTACGCTTTTTATATGGCAACATGCATATAACTTTGAATATGAAGTATGGAATGATTGCCTGATTGTTTATGGAACACAAAGAAATGGGGACACCCAGGTATATTTTCCAATTGGAAAGGTTGACGATTTGGATTCCTACGTTGGTCATATCAAGCATATTTTTGGTGATCTTAACCAAAATGTTAATATCAGACCTTTATCAGAATCAATGAAAGAACGATTATTGCATTTTATTGATTTTGATATAGAAGTAGGATCTAAAGAATCTTATTCAGATTATATATATGATTATATTCCATTAAAAAACTATAGTGGAAGTGTATATAAGAAGAAAAGGCATGAGCTACATAGATTTTGTTCGAGATATGATTATAAGTACGAAAGTATAGACTCAGAAAACGCGAAAGAAGTTCTGGAAGCTTTAGACCGTATTTTGAATTTGGATTCTATAAGAGATGAAGAGGAATATGGAGCATATTGTAAAATATTAGGTAATTTTGAAAGTTTGAATTTACGAGGCGGTATTATCAAGATAAATGGAATTATTGAAGCAGTGTCTATTGGTGAGGCAATTGGTTCAATGGTTTTAATGCACTTAAGAAGATGCAATAAGTGCTTTGAAGGAATTTATCCGGCAATGCTTCATTTTGTGTTGAATTCAGAATTTGACAATACTGAGTATAAAATCGTAAACACACAAGATGATATGGGAAATGAGAATATTAGAAGAACTAAATTATCATATAATCCTGTATGCGTTTATAGAAAGTACTTTGTCAAAGAGGTTGACAATGGAAAAATACTATGTTAAATATGGTGATTTTATTTATTGTGTAGAAAGCAGAAAAGTAAGTGTAGTAAAGGATATATCTGAAGTGGAAGACTGGAGAATTCCTCATGATTTCACTTATGAGATGCCATTTGAAAATGTATTAAAATGTGCAAAAGATTTAGTTGATATAATTAATAATGCCATTCATTTCAAAGAAAAGAAGAATTATGAATATGCATCAAGAGAGTTTGAAAAAGCGGCGAACCTTTTAGAAAATATTGGTGATAAAAAGCGTGCAATGGATTATTATGCATACGCTGCCATTATGAAGGAAAATTCTGAAAAATGGAGAAGCATTAGCTATTTGTGGTACAAAGCCAGTGGAAAAATGGAGGATACAAAGGTTTATACGGACTTTAACAGTCTTCGCCATTCTTATCCTACTATTTCTATAGAAAGATGGAGAAGCTTTGAAGATAAGGAAAAAATAGGAAGAGCGATTCAGTATGCGGCGTATAGCGAGGATAATTTTGGAGGCCCAACAGATTCCTACTGGTTATATGAAGAGGCTGTACAAGCTTATAAATCTGCCGGGAAATATGGACGGATGATTGAATGCTTGATATCAGCAACCAATAGATATGTTAAGCAATATAATAAGGTTTCAGATAAGCTTGTGGATTTGTGGAAAGAAGTATTACAGAATAAGGACATGCACCAATCATACGAGAAGTTGATTATTCTTGCATTTGATGAAATATATAAGAATATGAATCTGAATAAGAGTGAAAATGCAAAATTCTTTTTTATTGAATCAAAGAAGATGCAGATTAAAGTAAACTTTAAGGAGCACCATTATCTTAGAGGGATAAAAGAATGGCTGGATGGATTACTTTCTGATTTTGGAACAAATATGCTTAAAATGATAATTCAGGTGGTGATTATTGTTATAGGTGTATTTCCATCAATTTTTATGCGCCTAAACAGCCATTTAGCCTATCAGAATGCAGTTATCTGCTCTATTAATAATTTTCTGGGAATCGAGCATATTTCTAGTATTAATAAAAAATTGTATTTTGCTGGAGTTGCGGAAACGTTATATTCGTATTTTATTTTGGTAGTGATAAGTACGTATGTTATTAACAGGGGGGTTAAAGACATGAGCTGAGTGGTATATACGAAAGGGTCAGCCCCTGGTAAGAATAAAACTTCTGAAAGGTAACGCGGTAGCTTTTGTGAGAAACAGATTTAATTTTTTTAACAAGAATAGTCAGAATAATCTTGCAATGCTGCATAATTAATAAAAATGAAAGGACAATTATTGAGATATACTTTTCGTGATTTTTCGCGTTTTTACACGTATTATAAGTAAAGAACCAATAGAAAAATTTTACAAAAACACTAATATCATTCGATAAAAGGGGAAATCCATATGAAAAATGCACGACTTTTAACAATTACTCGTGGAGAGGAATTTAAGTTAAGTTTAAAGGAAGAAATTCAAGAAAATGATATTTTTTATGAGCAGTATATGAATGCAGCCGGTATGCTGGATGATATTGTTGCAGTTAATGAAGATGAAAAAAAGGCAGAATGGCGAAAAGTAGAGACAGAAAATAATATCATTGCATTTTGTGGGGAGCGTGGTGTGGGAAAAAGCAGTGCGATGATGACGTTTATCAATAGCCTTTCTAAAAAGAATGATTGGAATATGAACCCGATTTTCGCAGACTGTGAAAACGTAAAAGGTACTATTTTTTCAAAGCCAATCATTATCGATCCATCTACCTTTGATGATGTACATAATATTCTGGAAGTGATTGTAGCCAGTCTTTATAGAGAATTTCATGCAAAATATAAAGCGAATCCAGAGGGTTTTGACGCTTATAAACGGGAAGAACTGTTAGAAATGTTTCAGAAAGTATACAGGATTATATCCTTACTTAATAATCCAAGAAAAATGCTGGAAGAAGAGTTTGACGGTGAATCTAATATTGAGAACCTTTCCAGAATGGGAGAGAGTACTGCTTTAAAAAGAGAATTGAAACTCCTCATAAAGATTTATCTGGAATTTATGGTTAGCGGAAATGGCAAAAAAAAATTGCTGATAGCTATTGATGATCTGGATCTTTGCAATGCAAATGCATATAAAATGGCAGAGCAAATACGTAAATATTTGATTATTCCAGACGTGGTGATCATTATGGCATTAAAAATTGAGCAATTGCAGATGTGCGTGCAGGAAGAAAATTTTAAAAATTATAGTAATATACTGCGTGGCGGAGAAAAACCATCAGAATTTTATGAAGAAGTAAGAAATATGGCAGAGAAATATATTACAAAGCTGATTCCACGTTCCAGGAGAATTCATTTGCCAGATGCTCGATATCTTATGAATACACATATTCAATATCAGAATAGAAATGGAAGCCTCATTTATGAGAATCATATTTATAATTCACTAAGTGCTTCTTTACTGGATATGATTTATGCAAAAACTGGAATGCGTTTTCTTCTGAAACAAAATGGCACCAGCTGGCTTCAGGCGGACAATCTGAGAGATATGGTGAATATGATTGCTTTACTTGGAAATATGCCTGATCCAATTGATGATCAGGGATATTATGATAATATTGAAATATTTGTGGAATACATTGAAAAGGAATGGATTCCACAAAATTATGAGGCGGTGGAAGTTCAGGAATTGCAGTCTCTTTTAAAAATGCCCTATTTTCAGATGAATTCAGAGACTATCTATTTATTGCAGAATCGCTATGTGAATACGAAACAGAAACATTTGTTGCCTGCAACTGAGTATCATTTGGAAAACTATTATTGTTTTTTCTGGATACGGAAGTGGTTGGACGATTACAGGCATAGTGTCTATGAAAGAAATGCAGAAAAGTTTGCCTATGTTTTTAATATTTTATACACTATTCGTTTGAGCCAATTGCGTAGAGGAGAAAGGTATGGGGAGCTTAGTAATGCTCTTGGAGGATATGTGTGGGGAACAGAGTTTGATATTATGTTTTCAAACGCAAAAATTGACTCATATTTTTTGAATCGTTCCAGATTTTATCTGCCTACTTATCAGATTTATAATACTATAGCAGCCAGAGTCGGACAGGAGTTTGGCGTGGATAATGAAGTGTTAAATATGCATGGGATGTATGTGTCAAAAATACAGGAAAAGGATCAGCAAAAAGAATACAAGATTCTTACATGGCTTTTATTAGGTTTACTTTCCAATATGTATCGGACAGAAAACAGACCATCAGGATCTTTCGATGTATTAGTATATTCCTCAGAAACAGTCATTTTTTCCAATTATGTTTTGATGAAGAATCAGCAGATATGTATGGAAAATTATATTATTGGACTTTGCAATCCTGCTATGATGTATACGAAGATAAATATGGATATGCTGGGAATTACGTGGAATGAATATAACGATATTTTTACGAAAATTCTGAATGAAAATAAAGAAAAAATCGCAGCTTTTCAAACTATTTTTACTAATATGGATCTCATTTATGAGTTTTATGATTATTGCTACCGTTATCGTGAAACAAAAGAAGGTGGAGAGAAAGACGAACATGGTAAAACCAGAGCTGTTGTAGATAGATTTTTTCACAATGCGGAACATTTTTTGAGAGAGTACCTAAATATTTCTTTAGAAGGTAAATTAAATGAATTGATAGTGGAAAATATGGAGGGAGAAAAAAGAATAATCAACATCAGCGAATTGTATGCAGATATTTTTGATAAATTTGCGGATTCAATAAAAGAGGAGAAGAAAAACCAGCATGAATCAGAAGATAAGAGAGAGCAGATCTTGCAAGATTTGAGTAAGCAGTTGCATTCCGCTGTTTCCTATGAAACAGCAGAAATGCCGGTTTCAGCTTATCTGATCAAGAAATCAGCGCAGAATGTAAAGAAGAACCTGGACAATCTGGTATACAATATCAGAAGATATTTTGGTAAGCCCAGAGAGAATCAGGGGATGCCAGTTTTCGATACTCAAAGATTGATCCAGTATTACGGCGAAATACTGGATGTTTATCTTAGAGACCCTGGCGAAGCGGTATCAAAGGAACTTAGCGAGGAATATAAAGAAATTGTTCGCCGATATACAGAATTAATGAAGGAGTAGCTATGGATATAGAACGCGGAAATCTTGAAATCCTTTTTCAAAAAATCCCCTATATGTATGTGATCCAAAAAGATGATTCTTTCCATAGATGCTGTGCTTATAATAAAATTGCAGAAAATTTGTATATGCGGTATGCAGCGGATGTATTTCCGTATGCTACAGATGATGAAAGAAGAAACAGTTATAGATATATGTGTGAACAGATGCAGTGGAAAGAGAGGAAAGAAGGAAATATTTTTTTTCTGATATTTGATCTTGCTAAACGAATGTTGCGTCTGGATGGGGAAGAAGTTGAATGCAAGTTTGATCAATTGCTTCGATGGAGAGAAATTTCACTGAAAATGGGACAGGATTTTTTCACCTGTGCATATCTTGCTCAAAAGGATTGGGAAAACGGTGACAGAACCCAGAAGTTCAGTTGGCTTCCAATTATCAGAAGTGATAATATCAGGCTTCACAACATTCTGGAAAAGGGTCTGGCAGAGAATCACTTTCATCTAAATGGCTCTACAAAAATATTTGAACTGAACTGGCTGTGCGTTATGAACCATATTGCAGGAAGAACAAAAGACTTCAAACAGATTAAAAGAACTATGCAGAGACAGTCGGGAGATAGTTTTGATTATTGGGGAGAAAAGGAAAAATTTTATACAGAGTGTCAGAGGGCTGCTTTATATAGAATTTATTTGTTTTCCTGCCTGAAACGGGATGAATATCTGATAAAAAGAACAGAAAAACTAATTCAATTGTTGCCAAAGGGGACGGAAACAAAAAATAGGGCAGAGACAGAGCTTTTAGCATTGACTCCAGAGCTACAGGATTTAATTATTATTGCAGGAAATATTTATGGTGCAGTGATAAATGGTGATGTACTGGACTATGCTCTTGAAAAAAGTATGATGCAGTATAATGATAATGTATGTAGATTGTTGGCGGGAGAACGGAAATTTCTTTATGAATGCTACAGGAGTGTATTAGCCAATATTTTTACAGATGAACAAAAAAATATATTTTATGCGTATCTGCTTATAAGAACTGATTTCAGAGGAGAAGTTATCCAAAACAATGATAAAATTGGATTTGCAAATTTTTCAGACTATCAAGATCGAAAAGAGTATTTTATAGAAGGGCATAAGGCCTATGAAGACGAACTTGTGCAGCTGGCACTAAATGAAACTTTGATAAAGAAAAATATGATTTCTCTTGAAGCAAGAATCTGTCCAAAGGATACTTCGGTGAAATTATATGGTAGCTTAAAAAACTATGAGAAGTTGGTAAAAAAGGGAACATCTGAAGATACATATGAAAAATTGATATATGTATTTCATTTTCCAAAGTTGAAAGATAATGGATTTTCAGAAGGACGACCGAGAAATTATAATGTTCGTGTAAAATCAAGAAAACAAGCCAGAAGTATAGTGGCGATGCTAGAAAAGAAAAGAGAAATAAATTGCCATGTTAAAGGTATTGATGCATGTTCCAGTGAGATTGCCTGCAGACCGGAAGTGTTTGGTCAGGTGTTTCGTTATTTGTCGGATATAAGAATTGTTTCTGAATGTGTTTTCAATCAAGCGGTAAATACGGCAAGAATACCGCAGAATCTTCGTATTACCTATCACGTGGGGGAAGATTTCCTTGATCTTGTAGACGGATTACGCGCAATTGATGAAACGATATTATTTTGTAATCTGAATAGAGGCGATCGCTTAGGCCATGCATTGGCTCTTGGAATTGAACCTCAGAACTATTATTGTATGAAAGGTAATAAAGTAATTATTGCGAAACAGGTTCTTCTTGATGATGTTGTGTGGATGTATTGCAAAGCAAATGAACTGGGATGCCATATAGGAGAACAGCTGAAAACAGAATTGATAGAAACATATTATCAACTGTATAAAGAAATATATGAAAATAATATACGGGAGGAAGTTTGCCCTTCTGTTCATGAATATTATCAGGGGTGGAAATTGAGAGGAGATAATCCAGAAATTTATAAATTGAATGAGGTGCAGTTTAAGAGCGTTATTGTGAGAACAGAATTGTTGAAGTTTGACCGCTATCAATTAAACCCACGGGTCAGTAATGAAGTGCGCAGAAATAGAAAGTATCGAAGATTGTATGAGCTGTATCACTATAATGAGGCAGTCAGAAAAGAAGGAGATAAGATTACAGAATTTAAAATACATAAAGAGTATATCAATTTGGTGCGTCAAATTCAGGAACAAATGATGCAGGAACTTGCTTGTAAAGGAATTGGAATAGAAACCAATCCATCTTCTAATTATCTGATTGGGACAATAAAGAAATATGAGGAACATCCCATATTACGGTTTAATTCACGAAAACTCAAGCAGACAAATGGAAAAAATCATCTTAGTGTATCCATCAATACAGATGATCAGGGGGTATTTGATACACTTTTGGAAAACGAATATGGATTGATGGCTCTTGCATTGAAAAAAGCAACAGATGAGGATTTGAATACTTTGTATGATATAGAAGATATTTATGAATGGATCGACTATGTGCGGAGTATGGGGGTAAATCAGGTTTTTTAAGATGCCAATGGAAGAAATTGTTAAGTTCTTAAAAGAAGCAAGTGGCAGGGAAATAGATATTGGATATTTACGGATGATAAAGAGGAAAAACAAATGAGTAAAGCGAAAGTAAGTTATGATTATTTCAACAATAAGAGAGATTATCCCAAATGGCCAGACTATAGACGGAAATGTCATTTGGATATTTCAAAACGAGATTTTTTAAAGTATGCAATATTAAATGGCAGATATAACAACAACATTATGTCAGGTACAGCGCAAACATTTTATTCTTCTATTTGCCAAATGGCAGTAAAAAAAAGATAGAGGATTTTGGACTTTGTCAGATGATTATAAGTATGCTGAAGACACATATAAAGCTGCAATTTCTTTTGCAATGGGGATGCTTGCTACAAGAGTTATCGCAAATAAAATATATAATGTTTCGCGTCTGTATCACTTTAAAGAAAAGCGATTTAAAGCAAATCCTAAAAAAAGTAAATTGTCACCAGATTGGTTTGGAGTAGATCAACAGATGCATCCATTTTTATTTGAAAGTAAGGGCACGGTAAAAAAGAAAATTGCTCTTCAAACAATAAATCACGCAGCCAATCAATTGAGTAATGTAAGAATAATTACAGATATTTCATCGAACAAGCAGTACTGTATAACGAATAAGCACATAATCTGTTCATGCTTTGATTTATGTAATAATGTGGACAAAGTCTGGTGTATCCATGATATAGATCCTATAGATCCCATAGAAAGTGAAGAGGATAAATTCTATATTAACATTGATGAGGAATGTTTTCTTTACTATGATGCGTTTATCAAGTATGTTGAATCATTGGAGGCTGATTGTGAACCAATGCTTATAGACAAACAAGATTACTGTTGCTGGGTATATGACAATGAAAGGTATTGTATTTTGGGGACAATATATAATTTGGTAAAATCAGAGGAATACAATGAGAAAAATAAATATCGTAATTTTAACGATAGTGTTAACAAGGAACTTAGTAAGATAAAGAATTTAGAACGAATTTTACCTGATGCTTCTTCTTATGAAGATGGAATAATAATTTGCAACCCCAATATAAATCCTGATAATAATTGAGCTGTAAATGAAAAGCCTAATCCCCCAGCTATGCTGGGGAGAATGGAGTAGGCGGAAGCGG
>OLRE01002908.1_pt1 | contig 13047 bp, 13 predicted proteins | sample 1672461 | NCBI WGS metagenome assembly OLRE01 (sample SAMEA3136688, study PRJEB25190) | human gut metagenome | biome: human gut; feature: human-associated habitat; material: faeces | place: Austria | collected 2013
CAAACGGGTGATTCTTTACAGAAATCTTTCCTGTCATATAGGTATCATCAATCATGGCTGCTTCTGCGTCAAATGTTGTATTTCCCTCTACTGTCTTCTGATGCTCGATACCTTCAAATCCCCACATAAAGTCAAGATGCCAAGTGGATCTTCTGAACTCTCCGTCTGTGATAACATGGTAGCCAAGTCCCTTGATTTTATTTACTAAATCAACGATACACTCGTCTTCTACTTTTGTCAGATCAGCCTGTGTAATTTTTCCCTCTTCAAAATCTTTTCTTGCATTTTTTAATCTCTGTGGTCTTAAAAAACTTCCTACAAAATCATATCGAAATGGTGTCTTCATAATTATTATCTCCCAAATTTTAATAAACCTATCGTAATTTTAAACTTGTGTTGCGATAGATTTATTGTAATTTAGTTTAAATGTTTTGTATAATAGCTAAAAATATCTGTTTGTTATAACTTTAAATTATGGCAAATATTCAATTTTTATCGGCCTTTTCCACATACAATTCCAATTATGACAGGATTTATGTTTTTAGGAATGGCTTACGGAATATATATGAATATATATGAATGCATCTGGATTTTCTTTCATATTTACTGGGGCGCTTCTGTAACTTTCGGTGGCGTCATCGGTTCTTTACTCCCCATTAATACAGAAGGCATCAGCTTTGTCATGACTGCTATGTTTGTCGTTATCTTCATGGATCAGTGGCTGAAAGAAAAGAATCATACATCTTCATTACTTGGACTTGGAATTTCTTTTCTCTGTCTCCTTGTATTCGGACCGGACTCTTTTATGATTCCGACCATGATTTTGATTATCGTCTCATTGACATTATTACGCAAAAAGCTTGATATCCCGGATCAAAAAAACTACTCGCGACATCATTTCGACAAATGTGCTTCTGAAAAAATGAAGTAGCGATAAAAAACACAGGAGGTTTGCTAACATGACATTAGCTCAACAAATCATCACTATCGAACTTTGTGTACTTGGTACAATGACTACACGTTTCCTGCCTTTTCTTGTATTTCGTGAAAACCGGGAAACTCCTAAGTTCATTCAATATGTTGGAAATTTTCTTCCATCCGCAGTTTTCGGCATGCTGGTATCAATTGCAGGAGGAACCATCTGCTATATATTATTGCTACATTTTTGTTAAAAGGCCTATGCATCAAAATCAGCCACAAATTCACCTTCCGGTGTTTTCATTTTCAGGATTCCAAGATTAAAATCCTCTTCTTGAATTGTAATGTGATATTCAAAAACTACGTCATCTTCAAATTTAGACAACAGAATATACTCTCCATTATCCTTTCCGTCAATCTGATCACAGATATCACCATACACATCTGCTCCGGAAATATTTCTTGGATATCCTGCATCCTTAATTTTTTTCTCAATTGCTTCGTATAATTCGTTCATACATTTTCCTCTCTTTCTTCTATGTGAGGCTATCCCCCCACATTCTTGTCTTTCTTAATTATAGCTTTTTTCTTTTGTTCATCATATTCCAAGCATTTCCAGCAATTCTATATGAGGATGGTTCATGTCAGCCTGATATATATCTATATAATTTAATGCCGCGCTTTCATCCATAAATGCCGGAAACAAAAATCCACACTCGGGTTCTCCCGGTTCATAATCACCACTCACCGGGCAAATCACGCAGATTAGATATTCATACATTTTCTCGGATTCTCCCTGACGCTCATGATCCGTTCCCTTCATCGGAATATCATAACGGTCGTGAAACACGTAAACAGCATAATCACCTTTCGATTTATAATTTGCTCCTACAATCTCATAAAATGTCTCCATTAATGCATCATTTTTCAGTCCGCATGCCCGCATTCCCATCAAAAGCCTCCACAAGCTGTCATTTTGCATATTTTCCTGCAAAAATTTGTATTCTTGCAAGTTTTGATTCGTTTCTGCAAACGGAACTTTCTTTGCAATCTGCAAGTTTTTCTCTCGATCCGACGGACTTAATTTCAAAAATGCAATATTAAATGTCCCGTCAATGCAACCGTCTGAATTCATGTATCCCCCGGCTATCCTTGTCATTGATGTTCGCTTAACTGTCATGCGCCTTGTAAGCGCCAGCATATCTTCTCTGTCTATCATTCTCTTCTTAACAAGCTCCTTACTACTTTTACAATCAGCTTTTCAGTCATTAATAATATTATTATGATGCCAGGGTCAAAAGGTCTAAATCCACATGAGCTTGCTCATAAGTGGATGAAAGACCTTGGGATCCGCCCCAACATCATTATTATAATGGTAGATGAATATTATGGCAAATACTGTTGCTCATTTATTTAGCATGACTTAACGTTTATTTAGATTTACCTTATTTGTGTATTGAAGTTCTATTTAAAAATGGATAGCTCCTTACATATTTCTACATATTTATCCGTATAAATACTGTCTTTTTCCCAGATAAAATCAAAATCATGCTGCATCTTAAAATCCGAAAGCTTTATTTCTTTCAACACTCCCGACTCTAATTCATCCGCGACTGCAATCTTATACATAAATGAAATTCCACAATCCCGTTTTAACAGACCTATAATCGTGTGCATATTTTCCACTTCTATATAACGCTCAAAGTCAGAAATTTCCATTCCTCGTGCCAAAAGCAACTCTTCCAGTATATTCCTTGTCCCCGAGCCACTCTCCCGTACAATCAAACGTTCGTTTTTCAGATCATTCATAGTCTTTGGATTCTTTTTCAGAAATGTATGGGAAACCTCGCAGACCCCAATGTAATCTTCTGTACTATAATTCATGTGTCCGTAACTATCTTTCGGATAATTTCCTTCCACTAAAGCAAGATTAATCTTCCCTTCATCTAATAACAAAAGCAACTGTGACGTATTCCCAAAATGAATATGTAAATTCATATCTGGATGATGATTCATAAAATCCGCAATCCTGTCAACAACTGCATATTCTCCAATCGTCATTGTAACTCCGATAGATAATAATTCGATATCTCCACTGACACTTTTCATTTCTTCTAAAATCGAGAGCTGATCATTTCTCATAGTCATCAGACGCTTTTTAAGTATCTTTCCGGTCTGGGTAATGTACAATTGTTTATTGTGATACAAGAATAGCTGGGTATTATATTCGTTTTCAAGGAAACGAATATGTTGCGAAACAGCCGGTTGTGTAATATTTAATCTCTTTGCTGCCTCTGTAAAATTCATGGTTTCACACACTGTGAGAAAGGTATTCGTCCTAAAATCTAACATAGTATTTTTCCCTTCTGGTTTGCTATTTTATCAATAAGGATTTCTTATATTTCAATAATATTATATAATTTTTTATTATTGTTTTCCAGTGTTATAATCAATTAGAAAAATAAAAATTATTAAATTTAAACGAGAGGTAAAAAAATTATGGATTTTATCAAAAAGAACTTATCTGGTATTTTGGTTTGTTTTATAATTGCTGTACCTGCCTGGCTTCTTGGAAAAGCTTTTCCGGTCATCGGCGGTCCGGTCATTGCAATTCTCGCCGGAATGCTCATCACATTGATTTGGACAGATAAAGGGAAAGCAGAATCTGGCATTAAATGGACTTCCAAAATTATTCTCCAGACTGCTGTCGTACTATTAGGATTCGGAATGAACCTCGGTGTAATCCTGCAGACCGGGAAACAATCACTGCCAATTATTATCTGTACAATCAGTACTTCCCTAATCATCGCATGGCTGCTTCGCAGGATTATCAATGTTCCGTCCAACACTGCGATTCTGGTTGGTATTGGTTCTTCCATCTGTGGAGGTTCTGCTATCGCAGCTACTGCTCCGGTTATTGACGCCGACGATACGGAAGTTGCCCAGGCAATTTCTGTAATCTTTTTCTTCAACGTCATTGCTGCTGTACTATTCCCTGTACTTGGGCATGTCCTCGGCTTTGACACAACGAGCGGTTCTTCCTTCGGACTGTTCGCCGGAACAGCAATTAACGACACTTCTTCTGTAACCGCAGCTGCATCCACCTGGGACAGCATGTGGAATCTTGGAAATGAAACATTGAATAATGCTGTTACCGTTAAGCTGACTCGTACACTTGCAATCATTCCAATTACACTTGTATTGTCTCTGATCCACGCAAAATCCGCATCTGTAAATGGTGAAAAAACAGGGAATTTTAGCATAAAGAGAGCATTTCCGATGTTTATTTTATACTTCATCATTGCAGCAATTATCACTACTGCATGTATGAGTATGGGAATTAGTGCTGATGTATTCGCACCGCTGAAAGAACTGTCCAAATTCTTCATCATTATGGCTATGGCTGCCATTGGTCTGAACAGTAATGTTATAAAATTAATAAAATCTGGCGGAAAGCCACTTCTTCTCGGTGCTTCCTGCTGGATTGGAATCACCATTGTCAGTCTGACTATGCAACATATTATGCACCTTTGGTAATTTTGTTTAGATATTTTTTTGTTTCTTTTTAAATAATATTTTTAACATTATGGAACCTATAGATACTAGAAGTCTACAAAAAAATACTAAAACAAATTCAATTGAGATTTCTTCACAGAAAAAATAGACAAAGCTTCGGCTTTGTCTATCACTTTCTTCACTTATGAATTATCGTTTCTGTCCACACCTGACTTGCTAATTATTTTGCGTGCACAAGACTCAATGCATCAATTTTTTTCAGCTCTTCATCTGTAAAAGGTGCACTTTCAAGAACCTTCAGATTATCGAGAATCTGCTCTGGTTTTGATGCTCCTACCAGAACACTTGTCACCATGCCATCTTTTAATACCCAGTTCAATGCCATCTGCGCCAGGCTTTCACCTCTTCCTTTGGCAATTTCATTTAAACCACGGATACTTGTGATTTTTTCTTCTGTCAACTGACTTGCCTTAAGGAATCGTCCATCTGTTGCAATACGGCTGTCTGACGGAATTCCGTTCAGATAGCGGTTTGTTAATGTTCCCTGTGCCAGTGGGCTGAATGCAATGATTCCTTTTCCAGACTCTACTGCCGCTTCCTTCAATCCATTTTTTTCGATTGTGCGGTCGAAAATAGAATAGCGGTTCTGATTAATTATAAATGGACAATGCAGCTCTTTCAGAATTGTAGCTGCCTTCTCCATATGTACTCCATCATAATTAGAAATCCCAACATACAGTGCTTTTCCGCTTCGGACAATCTGCGCCAGTGTTTCCATTGTTTCCTCTAATGGAGTTTCCGGATCCATACGGTGATGATAGAAGATATCGACATACTCCAGTCCCATTCTTTTCAGACTCTGATCCAGACTTGCTGTTAGATATTTTTTACTTCCCCAGTTTCCATAAGGACCATCCCACATATCAAAACCGGCTTTTGTACTTATCAACATCTCATCACGATAAGCTCCGAGATCCTCTTTTAGGATTCTCCCAAAATTAATCTCTGCACTTCCCGGCTCCGGACCATAGTTATTGGCAAGGTCAAAGTGTGTGATCCCGTGATCAAATGCTGTAAAGCACATTGCTTTCATATTATCATAATCACCATTTGATCCAAAGTTATGCCAAAGTCCCAACGAAACTTTTGGTAATAATAACCCACTTTTCCCACATCGATTATACTGCATAGTTTCATATCGTTTTTCGTCTGCCTGGTACATCATTTATCTCTCCTTCATATATGTATTTAAACTCCTTTGTTATTATATTATCATTTCTGCTAAATAAAAGCTATATTTTAGAACAAATAATAAGCCTGAGCGAACCACTATTAAATGGCCGATCAGGCTTATTATTTATCTCCAGACTTCTTCTGCTATTTCTTTTACAAGAGCTAATTTTTTCCACTGCTCTTCTTCTGTCAGCTTATTTCCAATCTCGCAGGAGGCAAATCCGCACTGTGGGCTTAAACACAGACGGTCTAATGGAATGTATTTTGCTGCCTGATGAATTCTAGCAATGACTTTTTCCTTATCTTCTAACTCTGGTTTCTTTGTTGTAATCAGACCAAGAACGACTTTCTTATCCGGAGATACTTTTGCAAGTGGTGCAAATCCACCGGATCTTTCATCGTCATACTCAAGAAGGAGCGCGTCTACATTTTCCTGCGCAAATACATAATCCGCAACGGAATCATATGGGCCACTTGTGAAGAATGTGGAATGATAATTACCTCTGCAAATATGTGAAGTAATGATCATATCTTCTGGTTTTCCTTCCAATGCAAGATTGTTGACTTTCAGAAGTTGTGCCTTTACTTCTTCAATGTCCACTCCCAGTGCTCTGTATCTGAGTTTTGCCGCATCTCCGACAATGGCTCCCCATGTGCAGTCATCAAGCTGAAGATTTCGGCAGCCAGCCTCGTAAAACTGTGTGATAACTTCTTGATAAGCCTTTCCGATGTCCTGAATCAATTTCTCATCATTCTTATAGAATTTTCTTGTCCGGTCAATATTCTGTGGCACAATCATCTGCTGATATGTCTGTGCCGGTGCCGGAATTGTATATTTTGCAACTGTATTTTTATCTTCAAACTGTTTGAGAAATTTGAAATATTCTACAAACGGGTGTGCTTTCGCTTTAATTTTTCCTACAAGATAAGTTGCTTCAAGGTCAGCAACTTCTCCGTTAAACTGAACTCCGCCACCTTCTGCCTCATGTTCAACGCCTTCAAATCCCCACATAAAATCCAGATGCCAGAATTTTCTGCGGAACTCCCCATCTGTGATTGCATGAAAACCTGCCGCTTTCTGCTTCGTTACAATGTCACGGACACATTCATCTGTAATATCGTTTAATTCTTTTTCTGTAATTTTACCTTCACTGAAATCCTTCTTAGCCTGTTTTAGTTTTTCCGGTCTCAGGAAACTTCCTACAAAATCATATCGAAATGGTGTTTTTAATATACTCATATCTTATCCTCCGTCTTCTTTCATCTGATGAGGATAGTCTACCAGTTATTATTCATTGTGTAAAATTTCCTTTTTTATTGGTTTGATATAACTTTTAGTTATGGTTTGCAGGTTTATATTCCTTCTCCGGAACACCTTCGGATTTGATAAGATACCCTTCTGCTTCATCAAAACGAATGATGTACTGATATTCACTCTCTCTGCCTTCTTTTTCAGCATCATCATCAGAATAATATGTTAGCCGGATATGATAAGTATTCTTTCCTTCTCGCCATGATTCATCACCGATCAGCCAGTCGTTTTCAAGATTTTTATCCTTTTTCAGTAATGTCTCAGCATATTGCTGTGCCCCGCTCCAGATTCCCATATTCCGACGCTGTCCCTGCATGGTATTCTGATACTGCCAGAGTGTAGCAAACATAATAGCTGCCATAATTCCTGTAAAAAGAACCGTTTTATACTTCTTTTCTTTTTTCTGTCTTTGCCGACGGACACACCGGATTGTTCCAATCATCATCGCAATCATGAACAGATACCACAATGTCCAGAAAATCTGTTCTGTTCGTTCTATTCCACCCGGAATCCACTCTGCAATACGGTCACCCCAGATATAATTAACCAGTGATACCAATATTCCAATAGACAAAATCGATGCCACACCGTAAATTCTCCGGCTTTCTTCATCATCAATATTCTGAAAAAAATACCACAGAGAAACAAACACGGCTGCTGAGAGTCCGCCGAGCACAAGACCGCCTCCAAGACTGGCAATTTTTGTTGCCCATGCTAATGCACCCACACCAATCACCAGAATTCCGGCAATGATATTAGCGTTCTTATCCTGCTTTTTCAGTTGCTTTGAAATGTCATCTGCATTTTGAAGCATCTCAGCCACCTCCTTCTGGGTATACTGAGTTTCTGTCGTATCCATATCACCTGTCGGTTTCTTTTTTTCAGAACGCATCAATTCCAGTACCGAAATTCCAAGTACCTGTGCCAGTGGTTCTAATGTCTGGATATCCGGAAATCCAAGTCCACGCTCCCACCGGCTGATTGCTTTATCCGTCACATGAATCTTTTCTGCAAGCTCCGCCTGCGTCATTTTTTTCTCTTTTCTTATCCTGGCAATGAACTGCCCGAACTGTTTCGCCTCCACGTCTTGTCACTTCCTCCTGCTGTTCCCGCTCCGCTATTTTAAGGTGTGCAAAGCGTTTTTACAGTCTCAGCATAGGGGAAAACAGGCTGTTTTGTCAATCTACGAATCCTTTACCTCCCATTTTGCAACTATTATATCCACACAAATGAACATATCAGGAAATAAATATCCTTACGAGCAAACCCAATCTTCTAAATGTTCCAATGCTTGTAAAAATTGCTCGTCATGCAATTGCATGACATACTTCTACTGCGCACATCGTGCTTTCCTACCTGTTCTTTATATCCGGCATACTCTGCTATATGGAGATGCTCAAATAAAGATGGCTCACCTGTATTTTCAAAAAGCAGCTATCATATTTGCCATAACTGTCTTTCCGAAACGTCTGGGACGGGTGAGGCCAAAAAAGCGCTGTTCCTGCTGGAGTGCCGGGATTAATTCTTCAAGTATTTCTGATTTATCAACAAAATAAGTCCCATTCATAACCGTTTAAAATTTATCATATGGTTCTTTATTATTTAAAAATTGTCCCATTCTCTACACCCCTCCTTTATACTGCTAATGCAAGTATATCCTTTTTTCGTAATGGTGCAAGAAATGTTTCTAACTGAGGATTGTACACATTTCACCTTATTCCTCCGGTGTCATAAAATGTATTCTCTCCGGATCGAATCTGTCCTGCTGTGGTCTTTCCTCTGCCGGATATCCCATCGCAAATAAGGAAAATACTTTTACATTTTCCGGAAGATCCAGCATCTTGTGTACAAGTTCCATTCTCTCTTCAATCGGAGCTATTCCGATCCAGACTCCGCCAAGTCCGATTTCATCTGTCTCCAGCCAGATATTCTGCTGTGCAATGGAAAGGTCTATCTCTGCATAAGACGGTGCAACTAATCCTTCTGTCCGATATACTGGTACAATTACGACCGGTGCCCCTGCTGCACATTTGGAATATGGGGTTGCAGTAGACAATTCCTGTATCTTCTCTTTATCTGTCACTACATAGAACTCCCATGGCTGCTGGTTGCACGCACTCGGCGCCTGCATCCCGGCTTTTAAAACCTGCACGATTTTTCCTTTCTCTATCGGTCTGTCCTCGAATTTTCTAACACTGATTCTGTGAAAAATACTACTCATCATTCTAATCTCCTTCTTTTCTATTATCTTTTATCCTCTCACACTTACCAAGTTGTCTTATGTTCATCTGTCACTTCCAGTGTATCAGGATTTACCAGATAAAAATCAACTAACTGTGTATCGTATGTTCCACCCGGATACTTTTTCTCCAGAACATACTCATCACAGTATGTTCCGTTGTCATCTATCTTTTCTCTATTGTAATACAGACCGTATTCGACACTTACCTGATTTCCGTCTTTCGTCTCCTGCCCTGTACTGACAATAACATACGTCTCTCCTTTTGCATTACTGCTGTAAGTGAATTCCGGATTTTCTAATGCATTTGTCTCAATCAGATAATTATAGACTGCCTGCATTCCATTTCTCATTCTTAACCATTCATCACTTTCATATGGTTCTGTATTATCCTGTGAATCACTATTTTCTGTATCAGAATCTGCACTTTCTGAATCGTTATCTGTCTGGTCATTATTTTCTGTATTGTCCGGATTGGAAGCGTCTGGCTGTTCATTTGTAAATGTATCATCTTTTGTCGGTACATATATTTTTTTCATAATAAATGGATTATTCGTTACATACTCTTCTGTATAAGCATTATACCCCATATGACTCCAGCTGACTTCCAGATAGGTGTATCCATTTTCTTTTCTCGTGACGGTTTCCTTATCATCCAGTCCCAGAAATACAGCCAGAAAATTAATAAATAGCAATATCAGCCCTGCAATTGCAATTACTGCACATATGATAAATTTCACAACTTTTTGGATCCATACAGACGATGTAATATTCAGGTGTCTGTGCAGCCAGATAATTCCCAAAATTAACATTACAAACAGTCCCATATTTACAACTATAAGCGAAATTGCAGAAAATACATATCGGATTTCATATCCTGCCCCCCGGTTAATTCCATATGCAGTTCCTAAGAACCAAAATGTGTATGCCAGGAAGATCGTAACTACGAAAGCAAGACCTGGGTATTCTTTTTTGACAGGTTTAATTTGTTCCAGACACGCTGTCATCTGCTCCAGATCATTCATCTGAATCCAGTTTTCCACTAATTCGGAAGCCGGGTAATTTCCTGCATCATCTTTGATGCCTGTATACCGTATCTTTGCTTTTTCTATTTCCTCTTCATTGTCTTCAAAAGAAGCTATAATGATTCTTAAGAAATAAATTAGTTTCATTGCTTTCGCTTTACATTTTTCAATATGCATTGCATCTAATGCCTGTGCTGCTTGTTCATACTGCTTCATCTTGACAAGAATAATTGCATTATTCAGAAGCGCCTGATTTGCCAGAATCGGATTTTTCCAGTATTTGTGATGGTACAGATACAGGTTAAAGTCATGTCGTTCTTCCAGAGACATTTTACATGCGTGCTTTCTGACATAAGACGCATAGCATATGGTAAAACCCCAGGCTAAAACTATAATTGCCAATAACCAGCATAGAAATCCATTCATTTCCAAAAGATTATACCGACAATCCAAATACGCAACGATACAGATAAGAACAATATTCACAATTGCAATCGTCCATCGAATGTATCTGCCCTGTTTCGCCTTTTTCCTCCCCACTTCATTCCAACTGTACTCATCTTCTTTAAAATCATGTACATGATAAATATTCATACATTTTCACTCCTCTTTACGATCATAAATTCTGCCTGCTCTACAACACGATTTTTCAATCACAGCCCTATCTGTAAAAAATATTATTATTTCTGTATGCTTTCTAGTTTATAGAGAAAATATCCCAGACATTCACACATCTGAGACATCTGCCATTCATTTATTCTGTTAACCTTTTGATCCTGCTTGATTCTTCTCTTTGCAACTTTACCTGCAAGTTTTATCGCATGCATATATATACCATATATACTGCATACATGCATAACATAGCAATGCCTTCTTTTCGGTTAATGACTTTTGAAGTCCACGCAAATACAAGAACTGCACTACTCATTATGATCAGTATAAGAGTATCCACAATATTGTCCATCAGAAATCCTACCGGACTGATTGCTGCTGCAATTCCAAGCACAAGTAAAATGTTAAAAATGTTAGAACCTATTACATTTCCAAGCGCCATATCAACTTCGTTCTTTCTCGCTGCAACAATGGAGGTCACAAGCTCTGGAAGACTTGTTCCAAGTGCAACGATTGTAAGTCCGATCAGTGTCTGGCTAAGTCCGAATGACAATGCAATATCTGATGCACTGTCAACAACAAAATCACCTCCGAATTTAATTGCGATCATCCCTCCAACAATAAAGAGTATGCTTTTCCACATTGGAATAATTCTGATTTCATCTTCTACATACTCTCCGGATTCTTTCATCAGCTCGTCCTCTTTGTGCACTGATCTTGCTTTCTTTACGGAATTGATCATCCAGACAAGGTAACCTGCGAAAAGAATTAAAAAGGCAATTCCATCGATGTGTCCCAACTTCATTCCCACATATCCTAGTGCAATCAGCAAAACTGAACAGATAATCGATAATGGAAATTCTTTTACAAGCGTATCTTTTTTTATTGTAAGTGGGGCAAATAAAGCACATGCTCCACATACGACCATAAGATTAAAAATGTTCGATCCGACAACATTGCTGACCGCAAGTGTATTATTCCCGGCAAGTGATGCTGTTACACTGACCGCACATTCCGGAAGGCTCGTTCCCATTGCTACAATTGTCATACCGATAATCATGGAAGGAATGTAGAGTCGTTTTGCCACTGATGAACTTCCTTCTACGAAATAATCTGCTCCTTTCATCAAAAGTGTAAATCCTATCACAAGAATGATGATTGATTTTACAAGTTCCATTCATCTGTCTCCTTCATCTCTATTTATTTTGGCTACCATTATACCCCAATTGTATGAAAGAAACAACCGACTTATTTTTTGTTATCAAAGAAACAACTGACTCATAAGTACTTTCTTCCGACTCGCAAATATTCATTACATTCTTTTTCTTAAGTGCTTCTGTCGTCTTTTTGCCAATAGAATAAGCTCGTTCTACCATTATCTCCTCTGGCAGCATCTGAAAAAAACGTTCCACATTGGACGCACTTGTAAATACAGCTTCTGAAATAACTGTATCTACAGGCTTTAATATATAATCTTGCTCTGATACATTTACATTTTCATATGCATCTGTTTTTATGACATGGCAAAATTTCTGAAGTTCTCTCTCCAAGTCTTCGGAGGCCTCTTTTGCAGAAAATATACAGACTTTCGTCTGGTCACTGATCTGTTTTTTTAAAGCTTTGGCAAGCCCTGCTCCTGTCTGCTCATCTGGAACTAAATCTGCTTTTATCTGATAGTTCTTTAACTCCTGCTCTGTTGCTTTTCCTACAACTCCAAAACGAATTTTTGCAAGGCATCGGATATCTGTGTCATTGAATTTCATATTATAAAAAAAAGCCCTGACACCATTTCTGCTTGTAAAGAGAATCCAGTCGGAGCTGCTAATTTCTTTTTCAAAATCTGAAATTGGGATTGGTAGAATCTTTCCAACCATGATTGTATCAACATCTGCTCCGAGCTGTTGCAAATCTGTAATCAGCTTATTGAAATGTGTTCGTTCTCCCATAGCTTCAATATATGGTACGGTTATTTTTCTCCCGAATAATGGACGTTTTTCAAAAAAACCCAATTGGTCATTCAATGAAACAACATTCCCCACAACGATGATTGCCGGAGATTCCAGTTTTGCACATTTTACTTTATATCCGATACTCTCCAATGTTCCGATACATTTTTTCTGCGTAGCCAGTGTTCCGTTGGATATCACTGCTGCCGGAGTATCCGCTCTTCGTCCTGCTTTCATAAGCCCTGC
>OLRE01002909.1_pt1 | contig 13044 bp, 9 predicted proteins | sample 1672461 | NCBI WGS metagenome assembly OLRE01 (sample SAMEA3136688, study PRJEB25190) | human gut metagenome | biome: human gut; feature: human-associated habitat; material: faeces | place: Austria | collected 2013
GGATGGTGATGATGTGCTGGGGCGTGCGGGCGTTGTCCTCGATCTTGCTGCGCAGGCGGTTGATATAGACCATGATGGCGTTGTCGTCCACAGCGATGAGGTTGCCCCATATCTGCTCGTATATCATGTCCTTGGTGAACACCTGCTGCGGGTGGCGCACAAAGAGCAGCAGCAGGCTGCGCTCTTTCTCGGAGAGGTTCAGCTCCACATTGCTTTTATAAAAGCGCATGGTGGTGGTGTCGCAGAGGAAGGGGCCGCAGCTGATCTGCTGGTTGTTCTCCTGCGAGAAGCTCTTGCTGCGGCGGATGAGGGCCTTGACCTTTGCGCCCAGAATCTGGGGGCGAAAGGGCTTGGTGACATAGTCGTCGGCGCCCAGCGAGAGGCCGTACATGAAGTCGTAGTCCTCGTTGCGGCCGCTGATGATGATGACCGGCGTGGTGACGCCGTTGCGCCGGATGGTCTGGATGACATCGAAGCCCTCCATGTCGCCCAGCGTGATGTCCATCAGAATCATATCCAGCGTGCTGCTCTGCCGCGCGATGAGGTCCAGCGCCGCCGCGCCGCTGTTGACGACGAGGGGGTCCATCTCATTGCTTATCATAACTTTCGATAAAAGTTTGCAAATCGCTGGATCATCGTCTACAATAAGAACATGATACGACATGATAACTCCCTGCACTTTTCTGACCGGAAAATTTGTTTCAATTGTGATAAATAAAATTATAACATTTTTAGACAGGAAGAGCAAGACCGCCCCAAAGGAGGACTCGATATGAAGGAGACCGCCCCGAAAAAGACATGGTTCCAGACGCTGCGCACCCTGTGGGTGCCGCTGGCCATCGGCGTCGTCACGGTAGCCGCACTGGCTGTCGTGGTGGGTGCCGTCTGGAAGGATTACCGCACCGCCATGATGGACAGCCAGACGAGGCAGATGGAGCTGGTGGTGCAGAGCACCGCCGACAGCATCCGCGTCCTGCTGGAAGAATACGCCGACAGGCTGGACTCCATCGCCGGAAAAGCACAGGCCAGCAAAGCGTTCCGCCCCACGGTGACCCGGAGCGATACCATCCGGGACGTCTGGCTGGAAAACAGCAACGGCGAGGTCATCTACAGCTGCTACGGCCTCAGCGCCGTCTGCGATGTCCCCATCACCCGGACGGAGGACATCTCCTACTGGCAGTACCACAGCGGCGGCGAGCACTATCTTGTGATGAAGAGGAAGGCCGGGGATGAGACAGTCTGCCTCGTGGTAGACTCCACGGTCATGTATCAGCAGCTCATCTCGGAGATCCATGTCGGCAGGAACGGCTACATCATGATAAAGAATAACGATAACCTTGTGGTCATGCACCCCGAAGCCGTCCAGTGGGGCATCAAGGTCGTGGAGGGCCGCCAGCGCATCTATCAGGGGAAGGAACTGGACATGAGCAGTCTGAGTGAGCTGCTGCGCGCTCAGCAGGAAGAGGAATCCGGCACACTGGACTACTACTCCTACTGGTGGACCGACCCGGATCTGCCCCGGGTGCATAAGATAAGCGCCTTCCGTCATCTGGACGTGGGGGGCAGTTTCTGGATCGTCAGCGCCGTGGTGGACTACGACGATTTCTACGAGCCGGTACAGCAGAGCTTCGTGAAGGTGGTCCTCATCTTCGGCGGCGTGGCGCTGGTGCTGGTGCTCTTCATGTTCCAGATGTTCCGGCTGCAGGAGCGCGACCGCCGCAGCGCGACCGAGATCAGCGATCTGAAGACCCTGAACCAGACCCTCGAAGAGCTCCACCGCAGCGAAGAGTCGCTGGCCCACGGCCAGCGGCTGCAGATGATGGGGACCCTCACCGGCGGCATCGCCCATGAGTTCAACAACTTCCTGACCCCCATCACCGGCTATGCCGACCTCATCATGGCCGACGCCGACCCGGGCAGCGAAATTTATGACAACGCAATGGAGATCAGCGAGGCGGCGCAGAAGGCGCAGGAGGTCGTGAAACAAATTTCTTCCATGAGCCGGAAAAACGTGGAGACGGTCTACGACGCCGTGTCGGTGGAGGGACTGCTCCATCGGACCCGGAAGCTGGTGGAGACGAACTGCCCGAAGAATGTGGAGCTGAAGGAAGAAAATGAGCTGAGCGGCGAATGCGTTCTGGGCAATGCGACCCAGCTGCAGCAGGTGCTGCTGAACATCAGCATCAACGCCATCCACGCCATCGGCGCCGAGGGCGGAAAGCTGACCATCCGGGGCAGTGTCGTGCCGCGCAGTGAGCTGGCGGCGCTCTTCCCGGAAGAGAAAATTTCCGAAGAATGGTCGAGCTACGTCTGCCTGAGCGTCACCGACACCGGCTGCGGCATGGACAAGGAGACGATGCAGCACATCTTCGAGCCCTTCTTCACCACAAAGAAGACCGGCGAAGGCACCGGCCTCGGCCTTGCTCTGGCGGACCAGATCATCCGCACCCACCGGGGCCGCATCCGGGCGGAGAGCACCATCGGCAGAGGCACGACCTTCTATGTCTATCTGCCGGTGCTGGAGCAGCAGCAGGAGCGCGAACAGCTGCAGTGGGGCGTGGACAGCAAGCTGCGCATCCTTGCGGCGGACGACAACAACAAGGTCCTCGACCTGCTGGACAAAGACCTCAGCGCGCTGGGCCTGAGCGTGTCCACCTGCTCCCGCCGGGGCGAGCTGCGCCAGCTGCTGGAGCAGCAGCCCTTTGACGTCCTCGCCATCGACGAGAGCCTGATGAGCAGCAGCGGTGTGGATCTCTGCATGGCCATCCGGGGCCGCTACCCGGGCATGACCCGCATCGTGATGACCAATGCCCCCACGAGAGAAATTGTGGACGCCCGCAGCCACGGCGTCATCGACGGCTATGTGGTAAAACCTGTGTCGGCGTCTACGCTGCTGGCCCAGATACGGAGCAGCCGGAAAGAGTGAAGAGCGGCTGTTTTTCATGAATTTGTGGAATATGCACAGAGGTGTCCTTCATAATTCGATGATATGATAAAAATGCAGAAAATATATTGACAAATCTAGGGGGGGGGGGTACAATGAAGCAAACAGGCCGACGACCGGAACTGGACAGCCTGCCTGTAAGATCATTCATCATTATGGAGGCAAAAATCATGAAAATGGCAAAGAAGTTTCTGGCTGTCGCCCTCGCCGGCGTTCTGGCACTGTCCGTTCTGACTGGCTGCGGCAATAGCGTCAAGAGCAAGGACATCGCTGATTCTCTGACCAAGATGGGCGTCAAGGTCGAGCAGAGCAAGGACGTGGATAAGACTGCTGAGAACACCCTGAAGGCTATCGAGACTATCATCGCTGCTGACTCCGCCAACAAGATCACTCTGGACAATGCTGTTGAGAAGGTCACCGGCAAGGTCATCAGTCAGGAGCACATCGACAGCAACACCGATGCCACTGGTGCAGTCCAGAAGGCTCTGGGCGTGCTCAACAGCGGCTCTGATGCCGAGAAGGCAAATGTTGGCAAGCAGATCCGTGTTGCTCTGGTCAAGACCGAGAATGCCACGAAGAACGCAAACCTGCAGGCTGGCATTGTGAATGGCGCTCTGTTCGAGGCTCAGGCCGCTACCGTTAACGACATGAATCATGAAGTTGCTGAGACCGGCAAGCTGGGCTCTGCCAAGACCAGTGACGGCAAGTACATGCTGGTCGTCATCGTCAACGATGTGGTCGCAAAGACTAACGCCTAATTCCCGCTTCCCCATGTGAGGACTGCCGCAAGGCGATAGATTCCCCATAAATAAAGATGACAACAGGCTCCGGAGTGGAAACACCCCGGGGCCTGTTGTTTTTTTGTTTCTTTTTTTGCGCAGCTTCGGTTTTATTGTATCCAACCTTCCATACGGAATCTTACAGGATATTAAGGAATTTCTTAACAAACCGTAACGAGAAGGGCTTTGGGCTGTAAGTTTGAGTCTGTATACTGGAACCATAACGAACGGGAATGATTCTGGATGACAAAACAGAATGCATCCCCAGTATACGAAAAAGGAAAGGAAGTACAAACCCATGAGTGATACGATCCTCGCTCTGCTCGGCTTTGCAACGGTGATCACGGTCATCGTCCTGCTGCTGCGCAATGTCACGGTCCCTGCACTGGCATTCGTCAGCGTCTCGACCATCACCGCAGCCATTCTGGTGGCGACCGGTGCTTTCACCCTGGATGAAATGGCTGGCTTTATCAAGGAGGGCGTCAAGGGCGTCCACGGTACGGCTGTCCTGTTCATCTTCTCCGTCCTGTTCTTCGGCGTCATGACCGATGCAGGCATGTTCGACAAGATCATTGGTGCGCTGATGAAGAAGGTCGGCAACAACGTCGTCGGCGTTGCTCTGATGACCTGCCTCATCGCCATCATCGGCCATCTGGACGGCGGCGGCGCTTCCACCTTCCTCATCACCATCCCCGCCATGCTGCCCGTCTACAAGCGCCTGCACATGCGCCGTGAGACCCTGCTGCTCATCTGCGTCACCGCAATGGGCGTCATGAACCTGATGCCCTGGGGCGGCCCCACCATGCGCGCCGCAAGCGTCATCGAGATGGAGCCCAACGACCTGTGGTTCCAGCTCATGCCCATGCAGATCGTCGGCCTGGTGCTGGCTGTCGGCACCGCCATCTTCTGGGGCCTGCAGGAGAAGAAGCGCATCGCAAAGCTCGGCGATGCCATCGTTGCTGAGGACGCCGGCAAGTATGACGACTCCGACGACGGCAAGAAGGACGAGGCTCTGGCTCGTCCCCAGAACTTCATCTTCAACGTCATCCTGACTCTGGCCGTCATCATCGTGCTGGTCCTGGACATCTTCCCCTCTTACTACGTCTTCATGGTCGGCTGCGCTCTGGGCATTCTGGTCAACTACCGCGGCAAGAAGCTGCACAACTCCATCATCAAGAGCCACGCTTCCGCTGGTCTGAGCATGGCTTCCACCATCCTGTGTGCCGGTGTCTTCCTCGGTGTTCTGAGCAAGAGCGGCATCATGGAGAAGATGGCAGTCGTCATGGCAAGCTTCATCCCGGCATCTATGGGCCGTTTCCTGCCCATCATCATCGGCATCCTGAGCGTGCCTCTGGCTCTGCTGTTCGATACCGACTCCTACTTCTACGGCCTGCTGCCCGTTCTGGTCAGCGTTGGCAACCAGTTTGGCGTCAACCCGGCTCACATCGCCATCGCAATGGTCGTCTGCCGCAACTGCGCTACCTTCATCAGCCCGGTGGCTCCCGCTACCTATCTGGGCATCGGTCTGGCCGGTGTCGAGATCAAGGACCACATCAAGTACTGCTTCGGCTGGCAGTGGGGCGTTTCCATCGTCTGCCTCGTCGCTGGTCTGATCCTCGGCGTCATCCACTTCTGATAAACTGAGTTTCCGCCCGGCTGCCCTTCGTTGGACGGCCGGGCATTTTTGCAGGATACTTTTTACCACTTTTTTCCAAGGAGGCTGCTGCAATGCGTGAGACCCCAGTCTGCACCGCGGCCGATGCCATCTACAAGCTGGCGGCGGGCAATCTGAAATACCTGAACGCGGAAAACGGGAGCGGCGATATTTCCCGCCGTATCCGGATGTCCACCTGGGCGAAGGGCCAGTCGCCCTACGCCATCATCGTCACCTGTTCGGATTCCCGGGTCATCCCGGAGAACATCTTCTCGGCGGGCATCGGTGAGCTGTTCGTCATCCGGCTGGCGGGCAACATCATCGACGACCACCAGCTGGGCAGCATCGAGTACGCTGCCGGCCATCTGGGCTGTCGGCTGGTGGTGGTGCTGGGCCACACCCACTGCGGTGCGGTGGATGCCGCCATCAACCAGGAGCCCTCCGGCTATATCCGCTACATCACGGACGAGATCAAGAAGGCCATCGGGGATGAAACAGACCCCTACAAGGCCAGCTGTCTCAATGTCCGGCACAGTGTGCAGGAGATCGAAAAGAGCCTGTGCATCCATGACATCAAGGAGGAAACGGGCCTGCGGGTCGTCGGTGCGATGTACCACATCGAGGACGGCAGCGTCGAATTTCTGTAAGGAACTCCCAGCATTGCGGCGGAACGGCCCTTTCCCAGACCGGGAAAGGGCCGTTTCTTGCGTTTGACAATCCGGCCTCGTTCGCTTATACTGACAGCGGAAAAAGAAACCGACGGAGGGACGGAATATGGTACAGGTAGACCTTATCACAGGATTTCTCGGGGCAGGGAAGACCACCTTTCTGCGCAGATACGCGGCATGGTGGGCCGGGCAGGGCGTCAAAGTCTGTGTGCTGGAAAACGACTTCGGCGCGGTGAACGTGGACGCCATGCTCCTGCAGGACCTCGAGGCCCGGGGCGTGGAGCTGGAGACCATCAGCGGCGGCTGCGACTGCGACACCCACCAGCGCCGGATGCGGACAAAGCTCATCTCCATGGCCATGCGGGGCTTTGAGAGGGTCATCGTGGAGCCCAGCGGCATCTTTGACGTGGACGAGTTCTTCGACGTGCTGCGGGACGAGCCGCTGGACCGCTGGTATCAGCTGGGCAATGTCATCGCCATCGTGGATGCCCTTCTGCCGGAAGAACTTTCCCCGCAGGCAGAATATATCCTCGCTTCCGAGAGTGCATGGGCGGGCAGTGTCCTCCTGAGCCGCTGTCAGCTGGCCTCTGACGTGCAGAAGCAGGGGGCAGAAGCCCATCTGGCCCGTGCGCTGGAAGCCTGCAAGTGCTCCCGGAAGTTCGGCCCGGAGGAGATCATTGCGAAGGACTGGGCCGATCTGACCGGCGACGATATGGCCCGCATCGCAAAGTGCGGCTTCCGGCAGGCCAGCTGCGAAAAGCTCCACTTCGACGCGCACGATGCTTTCACCTCGGCCTACTTCCTCGAGCTGGGTCTGCCCCGTGCTCAGCTGGAAAAGAACATCCCGTCCCTCTTCACCGACCCCGCCTGCGGAAATGTCCTCCGGGTGAAAGGCTTCGTGGAGGATGATGGCCAGTGGTATGAGCTGAATGCTGCCGCCGCCGGTCTGACGGCGGCCCCCATCCCGCAGGGACAGCAGGTGCTCATCGTCATCGGCGAGGGGCTGGACAAGGCCCGGCTGGAAGAGGACCTGAGACGATGAATTTTCCACAATGAAGCAGATCATTGTGCAATATTGATTGCGCCGACCCTCCTGCAGCGTTATAATAGAGAAAAATAGATCAGGAGGCCGTTTCATGAGCACTTCGACCACCCAAAAGCCGACCACCCGCCGCATCGTGGGCATGGTGGTGGGCATTGTCATTATTGGTCTGGGCATCGCCCTCTTCAAGCAGTCCCATCTCGGCAACGACTCCATCAGCGCGCTGAATATGCGCCTTGCCGAGCTGCTGGGCATCTCGCTGGGCGTGCAGAACGTCGCCACCAACATCCTCTTCTTTGCGCTGGAATTCTGGTTCGGGCGCAAGTACATCGGCCTTGGCACCTTCGTCAACGGCATCGGCATGGGATTCATCATAACCTTCTTCTACGACCCCATTGCCGCGGCCTTCGGCCCGGCAGCGTCCCTGCCGGAACAGCTGGTGTGGGTGGTGCTGGCCGTCCTTGTGACGGCGCTGGGCGCGTCCCTCTACCAGACGGCTGACCTCGGCATTGCGCCCTACGATTACCTCTCGCTGGGTCTGCGGGACTACACGCACTTCCAGTACTTCGGCTGCCGCGTCTTCACCGACGCCTTCTGCGCCCTGCTCTGCTGGCTCCTGGGCGGTCTTGTGGGTCTGGGTACCCTCATCTGTGCGTTCTGCCTCGGACCCTTCATCCAGTTCTTCAACGGCCTCGTCTCCGAGCGGGTCCTGCAGTATAAGCCCGAAAAAGCATGAGCATAACGAAAAAGACATCTGCCGACGGCAGATGTCTTTTTTGTATCTTACTCGAATTTGAACAGCGGCGTGCCGGTGGAGACGATGCCGCCCGCGATGATATGGAGCTTTGGCAGGTCGTCGGCGTTGGTCACGATGACGGCGCTCTCGGTGGAGAGCCCGGCGGCGCGGATGGCGTCGAGGTCCACGTTCAGCAGGGGTGTTCCGGCTTTGACGGCCTGTCCTTCCCTGACCAGCGGGGTGAAGCCGCTGCCCCGCAGGGCGATGGTGTCCATCCCGATGTGGATGAGCAGCTCGATGCCCTCGGTGCTTTCCAGCCCCACAGCGTGGAGAGTGGAGACGATGGAAGTGACCTTCCCGTCGAAGGGAGCGTAGACCGTGCCGCCGGTGGGCTCGATGCCGCAGCCCGGGCCGAGGATGGCTGCGGCGAACGTCTCGTCCGGGAGCTGTTCCAGCGGGAGAACGATGCCGTCCATGGGAGCTTTGACGACCATCTTTTCACCGGGGAACCGCGTCTCTTCCACAGTCTTTGCCCTGCCGCCGAAGAGCCTGTCAAAAAAGCCCATAGAGAAAACCTTCCTTCCACTCATGTTTCTTTCAAAGATAGCATACTGACGCCCCAAAAGCAACCGGCGTTTCGCATAAAACGGAGAGGAAAGTTTTGGCAGTTACATCAGAGCGATGAGCTGCTCGATCTCTTCCATCTTAGTGGCCCAGCTGGTGGCGATGCGGACGACGGTGTGGCTGTCGTCGAACTTCTCCCAGAAGCCGAACTTTGCCTTGCCTTCCAGCGCGGCCAGCTGGGTGTTTTCCAGCACGACGAAGAGCTGGTTGGTGGGGGAGTCCATAAAGAAGCGGTAGCCCTTGGCGGCGAGGCCCTTCTTGAGGGCGTTGGCCGTCTCGATGGCGTTGCGGCTGATGCGGGTGTAGAGGTCGTCGGTGAAGAGAACGTCGAACTGGATGCCCATGAGGCGGCCTTTGGCCAGCAGAGCGCCCTGCTGCTTGACCATCGTCATGAAGTGGGCCGGTGCGCCGTGGGGGAAGACCACGGCCTCGCCGCAGAGTGCGCCCACCTTGGTGCCGCCGATGTAAAAGACGTCGGTGAGCCTGGCGAGGTCTGCCAGGGTCACATCGGTGCCTTCGCTCACCAGCGCGTAGCCCAGACGTGCGCCGTCCACGAAGAGGGGCATATGGTAGGTGTGGCAGACGGCGGACAGGGCCTCGAGCTCAGCCTTGCTGTACAGGGTGCCGTACTCGGTGGGGTGGGAGATATACACCATGCCGGGGAAGACCATGTGGTCGTGGTTCGAGTCGGCGTAGAAGGTCTTGCAGAAATCCTCCACCGTGGCGGCGTCCAGCTTGCCGTTCTTCTGGGGCAGGCCGATGACCTTGTGGCCGGTGAACTCGATGGCACCCGCCTCATGACCGGCCACATGGCCGGTGGCGGTGGCGATGACGCCCTCCCAGCGGCGGAGCGTGGAGGCGATGACGATGGAGTTGGCCTGGGTGCCGCCGGAGATGAAGAAGACGTCTGCCTCGGGGCAGGCGCAGGCGGCGCGGATCTTCTCCTTTGCGCTGGCGCAGTAGGGGTCGGTGCCGTAGCCGGACACCTTCTCGAAGTTCGTTTCCGTCAGCTTCTGCAGGATGGCGGGATGCGCACCCTCGCAGTAGTCGTTCTCAAAATACAGCATATTCTTTCCCTTTCCTTTATTGCGATAAAGAAGATGATTCTATTGTGAGCCAGGAACGCACGTTTGTCAACCCTTTGAAACCATGGAAAAATACCCACCCTTTGCTGTATCTTTAATTTATTTGTGGTATACTTTTACAGTGTAACCGAATATAGATCGGGAGGGACAGCAAATGAAGCAGATGCTCCGGAAAAAGGACGTCTGGGTACTTTTGGCGGCGCTCATGGGGGCCTTCGCCTGTGTGACGCTCATCCAGTTCATCAGCGGCCGCATCGACGGTGTGGCCTCGATGGTGTTCCTGCTGGCGGTGTTTTTTGTTTCCATGTACACCGACGGCTACTGGTGGGGCGTGGCCGGTTCTGTCATCAGCGTGCTGGCGGTCAACTTCGCGTTCCGTACGCCCTACTTTGCCTTCAACTTCACCATCCCGGAGAACATCTTCTCTGGCGTGGTGATGCTGGTGGTCTCCTTTATGACGAGCACCCTGACCACCCGCATCAAAAAGCAGGAGCAGCTGCGGATGGAGAGCGAGGCGGAGAAGATGCGGGCCAACCTCCTGCGGGCTGTCTCCCACGACCTGCGCACCCCGCTGACGTCCATCTACGGGGCCTGCTCTACGGTCATCGACAACTACGACTCGCTGGGCCGGGAGCAGAAGATAAAGCTCCTTTCCGAGGCCTGTGCCGACGCCCAGTGGCTCAACCGGATGGTGGAGAATCTGCTCTCCGTCACCCGCATCGACGCCGACGGCGTCGCCGTCCAGAAGACGCCCACCGTGCTGGAAGAGCTGGTGGATACGGTGCTGGTGCGGTTCCAGAAGCTCCACCCCGGCGTACCGGTGGAAGTAAAGCTTCCGGATGACTTCATCGTCATCCCGATGGACTCCATGCTCATCCAGCAGGTGCTGACGAACCTTTTGGAAAACGCAGTGCTCCACGCCAAGGGGATGACCCGCCTGACGCTGCGGGTATTCACGCTGGGGCAGCGGGCGGTGTTTGAAGTCATTGACAACGGCTGCGGCATCCCGAAAGAGCGGCTCAAGACCCTCTTCACCGGCACGACCCTGACGCAGGATACCTCGTCGGGCGGCAAGCACGGCATGGGCATCGGGCTGTCGGTATGCGCGGCCATCATCAAAGCCCACGGCGGCGAGATAAAGGCCGAGAGCACGCCCGGCGAGGGTACGACCATCCGGTTCTGGCTGGAGACCGAAGAAGTGGATACGGAGGAAACAGAGGATGAGCAATAATAAATTCAAGGTACTTATCATCGAGGATGAGGCGAACATCTGCAGCTTCATCCAGACCCTGCTGGAGACCAACGGCTATCAGGCGCTGGTGGCCCAGACCTGCGTGATGGGCATGACCATGTTCATCTCCTATAACCCGGACCTCGTCATCCTGGACCTCGGCCTGCCCGACCGGGACGGTCTGGACGCCATCCGCTCCATCCGGCAGAAGTATCTGACCCCCATCATCGTCCTGTCGGCCCGCACCACCGAGCAGGATAAGATCGAGGCCCTCGACCTCGGTGCCAACGACTATATCACCAAGCCCTTCGGCACCGGTGAGCTGCTGGCCCGGGTGCGGGCTGCGCTGCGGGTGAACCGCTATGGCGGCGGAAGCTTGCCCGGCGGGGTGTTCAGCGCACAGGGCCTCACCATCAACTACGAGCGCCGCAAGGTGTTCGTGGATGGGCAGGAGGTTCGCCTGACCCAGACGGAATACAATATCGTGGCCTTTTTGTCCGAGCACGCCGGGCGCGTGATGACCTATGCGGCCATCGTCCGGGCCATCTGGGGCGACACGGACGCCAGCAGCACCAAGAAGCTGCAGGTGAATATGGCCAATATCCGCAAAAAGCTGGGCAGCCGCCCGGGCAGCAATACCTACATCCTCAACGAGCTTGGCGTGGGCTATCGGATGATAGAAGAAGACGCAAAGCCTCTGGAACCTGCGGAGGAGACGAAATGACACTGGCGCTGAGCCTGTTTGTCCTGTTTTATATTTTGATGCTGGCGGTGCAGCAGTACCGCCCCTGGGTCGCGCTGGGCGGGGCCGGGGCGTTCCTGCTGCTGGGAAAGCTGGGCGTGTACGATTTCACGCTGGCAGACGCCGCCCGGGCCGTAGACTTCAATGTCCTGCTGATGATGGCGGGAATGATGGGTACGGTCTTTCTTTTTATCCAGAGCAAGATGCCCGCCCGGCTGGCTGAGGAGCTCATTGCCCATGTGCCGGATGTCCGGTGGGCCGTGTCGGTGCTGGCTTTGCTGGCGGGGTTCATCAGTGCCTTTGTGGACAATGTGGCCACCGTGCTGATGGTGGCTCCGGTAGGGCTTGCCATCGCCCGGCGGCTGAAGCTATCGCCGGTGCCGGTGCTCATCGCCATTGCGGTGTCGTCCAATTTACAGGGTGCGGCAACGCTGGTGGGGGACACCACGAGCATCCTGCTGGGCGGCTTTGCGGGGATGAATTTCTTCGATTTCTTCTGGATGGAGGGCCGGCCCGGCATCTTCTGGAGCGTGGAGCTGGGAGCGCTGGCCTCGCTGGGGGTGCTGTTCTGGCTGTTCCGGGACCAGCGCCAGCCCGTCCATGTCACGGTGGAAACGGAGGTGGAGGACGACGTCCCCACGGCGCTTCTCCTGCTGACGGTAGGTCTGCTCATCGCGGCGTCCTTCCTGCCTGAGCCTTCTGGCGGCGTGCTGCATCTGCTCTATACCTTGCGCAGCGGGCTCGTCTGCATGGGGCTGTGCCTCTTCGGTGCCGCCCGCGCCTGCTGGCGCAGCCGCTCCCTGAGGCCGCTGGCCGAGACGTTCCGGGCGCTGGACTATGACACCCTGCTGCTGCTCTTCAGCCTCTTTATTCTGCTGGAAGGAGTGAGCAGGGCGGGCGTCATCGACGTGGCGGCGCAGCTGTTCCACTCCGCAGCCGGAGATGAGCCGCTGCATCTTTACCTGCTGCTGGTGGCCGCGTCGGTAGGGCTGTCGGCCTTCATCGACAACATCCCCTATGTGGCGGCTATGCTGCCGGTGGTGCAGGGCGTCGCCGCCCTCATGAACGGCGGCGCGGGCATTGAGCCGGAGCTGTTCTACTTCGGTCTGCTTACCGGCGCGACGCTGGGCGGCAACCTGACCCCCATCGGCGCGTCGGCCAACATCGCGGCCATCGGCATTCTCCGCAAGAACGGCGAGACTGTCCGCACCCGGGACTTCCTGCGCATCGGCGTACCCTTCACACTGGCGGCAGTTCTCGTGGGGGCAGGGAGCCTCTGGCTGTTCTGGGGTATCTGAGAAAATTCAGGAAAAACTGCAAAAGAAGAAGCGTGGTCTGGCAGGCATCTGCCCCGGAAGCAGGCATCACCGGGGCAGATGCCTGTGTTTTTGTGCGCAGGGACGCAAGATAAAATATGCGAAAAAGAATGCAAAAACTTTTTTGAAAAAACGCTTGACTTTCCCGCTTTCCGTGGTATAATAACTATCGTTCCGAGCCGAACGGCAGCGAACAAAACAGAATATGCGGATATGGCGGAAT
>OLRE01002912.1_pt1 | contig 13021 bp, 13 predicted proteins | sample 1672461 | NCBI WGS metagenome assembly OLRE01 (sample SAMEA3136688, study PRJEB25190) | human gut metagenome | biome: human gut; feature: human-associated habitat; material: faeces | place: Austria | collected 2013
AACTCATACGAAGAAAAGAAACAAAGACGAATCGACTACTACAACGAGAAAGCGGAAAAGTTTGAACAGGAAAGCAGCCGCCTTGCGCACGAATCAAGCAAAATGGTTGAGGCGATCCCTATGGGACAGCCGCTTATGCCCGATCACTATTCCTACAAATCGGATAAGAACTACCGTGATCGCGCTTGGGGCAAAATGGAGAAATCCGTTGAGGCAGGTCAAAAAGCGGACTACTACCGTAGCAAAGCCGAGGCCGCTGAAAACAATTCCGCTATTTCCAGCGACGATCCCGAAGCTGTTACGAAACTGAAAGAAAAATTGCAGCAGCGGCAGGAACAGCAAAGCTATATGAAAAAGGTCAACGCTTACTACCGCAAAAACGGTACGATGAAAGGCTTTGAGGGTATTTCCGACGAAAAAGCGGCGGAAATCGACGAGGCCGTGAAAAGTGATTATTCGTGGATTAACGCCCCCTATGCGCCCTATGAGTTGTCGAACAACAATGCGGAAATTAACCGTCTGAAAAAGCGGATCGAAAGTCTGGAACGCCGGGAGGAAACCGGCTTTGTCGGCTGGCAGTTTGAGGGCGGCGAAGCTGTTGCCAACACGGAGGAAAACCGCTTGCAGCTACTTTTTGATGAAAAGCCCAGCGAAGAACAGCGCAGCAAATTAAAAGGCTGGGGTTTCCGCTGGTCGCCGTCCAATAAGGCGTGGCAGAGGCAGTTAAACAGTAACGCCATCTACGCCGCCGGGCAGATTGATTTTATAAAGCCCCTTGACGGCAGAACGCCCCGTGAATTGCAGCCGAAGCCCAAAGCCAAAGACGAACAGGAACGATAAGGAGGCGATATTTTGGAAGTTAAGATCAACCGTGAAATCCGAAACTATACGGAATCCATGTTTTTCGGACTGTCTATGCGGCAGTTCATTTTTTCTTTGCTGGCGGTCGTTGTTGCCGTGGGACTGTATTTTCTCTTAAAGCCGTATGTCGGGACGGAAACGGTGTCGTGGATGTGTGTTCTCGGCGCCGCGCCCTTTGCGGCTATGGGATTTATCACCTACCACGGCATGACCGCAGAGAAATTCATCTGGGCGTGGATTCGCTCGGAGTTTTTAGAGCCGAAAGAGATTCGTTTTGAATCCTCGAATTTCTACTATGAAGCGCTCAAAGACAAAATTGATACAGGAGGTAAAGCATGATTAAGACCTTAAAAAACCTGCTGAAACAGGACAAGGAGCGATATTCCGTCCCACGCAAGGTGCAGGATGTTATCCCCATTCAGCGTATCTGGAAAGACGGTATCTTTCAGGTGAGCAGCCGCTTTTCCAAGACCTATAAATTCACCGATATAAACTACCTTGTGGCGAGCCGTGAGGACAAGGAATCTATGTTTCTTGCCTACTCTGAACTGCTCAACAGTCTGGATTCCGGGGCGACTACGAAAATTACAATCAATAACCGTAGGCTGAACAAGGCAAATTTCGAGCAGTCTATTTTAATGCCTATGCGGGGCGATTCCCGCGATGTGTACCGCAGGGAATACAATCAAATGCTGCTTGACAAGGTCACGGGCGCAAACGGCATTATGCAGGAGAAATATATTACGATCTCCGTTGCCAAAAAAGATATTGAGGAAGCCCGCACTTACTTTTCCCGTGTTGGCGCTGATCTGATCTCCCACTTTGCCGCCCTCGGCTCAAAATGCAGCGAACTGGACGCCGGGGAAAAGCTGCGCGTCCTCCACGACTTCTACCGTCAGGGAGAGGAAGCGGCGTTTCATTTCGACCCGCAGGATATGATGAAAAAGGGGCACGATTTCAAAGATTATATCTGCCCCGATTCCATTGAAAAGAATAGCGATTATCTGAAGCTCGGCGAGAAATATTGCCGGGTTCTTTTTTTGAAAGACTACGCTTCGTATATCAAGGACAGCATGGTAACGGAACTCACCGATTTTAACCGCAATATGATGTTGTCGATTGATGTTGTCCCCGTACCCACCGACGAGGCGGTGCGTGAGGTAGAAAACCGTCTGCTCGGTGTGGAAACGAACATTACTAATTGGCAGCGCAGACAGAACGCAAACAACAATTTTTCTGCCGTTGTGCCGTATGATATGGAGCTCCAGCGAAAGGAAAGCAAGGAGTTTTTGGACGACCTGACAACGAGGGATCAGCGCATGATGTTTGCGGTGATTACGATGGTAATTACCGCAGACGATAAGAAACAGCTTGACAGCGACACCGAAACGGTGCTGTCCGTTGCAAGAAAGCATATGTGCCAGCTTGCCGTTTTGAAGTTCCAGCAGTTCGACGGCTTGAATACGGTTCTCCCTATCGGTACAAGAAAAATCAATGCGTTTCGTACTCTCACTACCGAAAGCCTTGCGGTGTTTATGCCGTTCAAGGTACAGGAGGTGCAGGACAAGGGCGGTATTTATTTCGGAGAAAACGCCATCTCTCACAATCTCATTATGTGCAACAAAGCAAATCTTCTCAATCAGTCTGCTTTCCTGCTGGGCGTTCCCGGTTCGGGCAAATCCTTTTCCGCAAAAGAGCTTATCGCTTTTCTGATTCTCAACACCGAGGACGATGTGCTGATCTGCGACCCTGAAAACGAGTTCGGCGCACTGGCGGCGGCTTTGGGCGAGGAAACGGCAACCGTTATTCATATGGCGGCAGGCGGCAAGGATCGCTTGAACGCAATGTATATGGTAGACGGCTACGGCGAGAACAATCCCATTGTGGAGAAATCGCAGTTTATCATGTCCCTTGTAGAGCAGATTGATAAAACAGGCGTTGGCCCGCAGCAGAAATCCATTATCGACCGCTGCACCGCCCTTGTGTATCAGGAGGCCGAGGCAAACGGCACGACCGCTACTCTCTGCAACCTGCGAAACAAACTGTTGGAACAGCCCGAAGAAAAAGCAAAGGAAATCGCCCTGTCGCTGGAACTGTTCACCACGGGTTCGCTGGATATTTTCGGACATGAAAGTACCGTCGATCTCGACAACCGCATTGTTGTCTTTGATATTCACAGCTTGGGTGCGCAGTTAAAGCCCACGGGACTTTTGGTTATTACCGATACCATTCTGAATCGCGTTACCATCAACTGGAAAAAGGGCAAGCGCACCCATATTTTTATCGACGAATTTCATGTGGTCTTTGAGAACGAGCAAAGCGGTATTTTCTTTAACTCCGCATGGAGGCAGTTCAGAAAGAGAAACGGTTATCCCACGGCCATTACGCAGAATGTGGAATATCTGCTCGATTCCGTACAGGCGAGCACCATGCTTTCCAACTCGGAATTTGTGGTTATGCTCAATCAGGCGTATTCCGACCGTGCCAAGCTCTCGAAGCTGCTCAATATCTCCGACGAGCAGATGAGCTATGTTACCAATGCCGACGCAGGCTGCGGACTTATCAAATACGGCTCGGCGCTTGTACCCTTTATCAACCGCTTTCCAAGAGATACAAAATTATATCAGCTTATGACGACGAAACCCGGCGAGGGTGTTTTCGGCGGGAACACATCAAACTGACAGGAGGACAATCGAATATGAAAAGCAAATATCTGATGATCGGGGCGGCATTTTTTTCCGCCCTTTTCCTTTTCTCCGGCGTTATGCTCTGGCGGCAGTATGCAGACGAAAAGCAGAGCGCCGAAGCCTTTGACAAGATCGCCGCGCTTGTGGAGGCCGAAACGCCGTCCGCCGACGAGCCGCAGGAATCTGAACCTCCGCAGCCTGAACAAACCGCTTTTGAAAAGTACGCTGTGGTGTATGAACAGAACAGCGATTTTGTGGGCTGGATTTCGATAGAGAGGACAAACATCGACTATCCCGTTATGCAGACGATTGACAACCCGAACTACTACCTGAAACACAGCTTTGAAAAGCAGTACAGTGATTACGGCGTGCCCTATGTGCAGGAAAACTGCGACCTCGGTTTATCCGACAACTGCGTAATTTACGGCCATCACATGAATAACGGCAGTATGTTTGCCGATCTCTGCAAGTACACGGACGAGGATTTTTACAGAGAACACAAAACAATCCGTTTTGATACGCTGTCCGGCTTTGGCGAATATGAGGTTATCGTAGCTTTCAAAACCGTCGCCTATTCTGAACAAGGTTTTAAGTATTACCACTTTGTCAATGCGGGTAGCGCGGGGGATTTCAACACCTATATCGCCAAATGCAAGGAGCTTGCTTTATACGATACGGGCGTTTCTGCCGAATACGGCGATAAGCTGATTACGCTTTCCACCTGCGAATACAGCCGTCAAAACGGCAGAATGGTCGTTGTTGCAAAACAGGTTATTCCTCCCGCCGTGGAGGTGGACGGCGATGAAACCTAAAAAATATGTTGTTTCGCTTTCTGGCGGCAAGGATTCGACGGCTATGCTTTTGCGGCTATTGGAAGAACAGCGCCCGGTTGATCTGATTATCTTCTGTGATACCGGGCTTGAATTCCCGCAGATGTATGAACACCTGAACCGTTTGGAGGCATATATCGGCAGACCGATTATCCGTCTGAAAGCAGAACACGATTTTGAATACTACTTTTACGATTACACCCCAAAAAGAAAAAATCCTGCTCTTTCAAAATACCGGGGAATGAGTTGGGCAGGCCCCCGCAACCGCTGGTGTACGGGTATTCTCAAAACCCGTGTCATTGACGCTTATCTCCGTGATCTGAAAGAACAGTATGAAATTATGGAGTATGTGGGTATTGCCGCAGACGAAACCCAACGCATAAAAACTGCCTGCTATCCTCTTGTGGAATGGGGTATGTCCGAAAAGGATTGCCTTGATTATTGCTATGCAAGAGGTTTTGATTGGGGCGGTTTATATCGTATTTTCAGCCGTGTTTTCTGTTGGTGCTGTCCGCTCCAAAGTTTAGAAGAACTGCGGAAGCTGTATCGGAATTTCCCGGATTTATGGCGGCAGCTTGAAGAATGGGACAAAACCACTTGTAGGACTTTTATCAAAAATTATTCTGTCTGTCAGCTTGCCGCCCGGTTTGACTTTGAGGCTGAATGGCAGGTCGCAGGCGGCAATATCAGAAGCAGAGCGTTTCACGCTGCTTTACGGAAAGAATTATCCCGGCTCGGATCGGAGGTGACGCTATGCCGGACATCAAAACAAAGAATGTTGTCAAAGGAACAGTAAAAACGATTGATAAATCGGCGGTTGCCGCAGAGCGGATGAAAGATGCCTATATCCGCACAAAGGACAAAGCGGAGCACGGCGTTTATTCTGCAGAGGGTTCAGCCGAAGAATATGCCGCAGACCGTATTTCCGGCTGTGCTGATACCGTCACCCGTGAGGCTGTTCGGCAGTTTGACAAACAAGGCCGCCGTGGGGTTCAATCTACCAAAAACAATATCTCCAAAGCAAAAGAGCATTTTCGGCAGCGGCAGGCTCAAAAATCCATTAAGACGCTGGAGCGTGGCGAAAAAACGATCAAGCAGACGGCAAAATCCACGGGTAAATCTACAATTAAAACGGCAAAGGGTTCAGTTAAGACCGCACAGAAAACGGTTAAGACTGCCGAACAGACCGCCCGAACTGCGATTAAAACGAGTGAACAGGCAGCGAAAGTCGCTCAAAAAACCGCACAGGCTTCGGCTAAAGCGGCAAGGACGGCAGCACAGGCGGCGAAAGCCACCGCCAAAGCGACCGTTGCCACGATAAAGGCGGCAGCCAAAGCCACGGTTGCGGCGGTCAAGGCGATTATAGCCGGAACAAAGGCCTTGATTTCCGCTATCGCCGCCGGCGGTTGGGTTGCCGTTGTGATTATCATTGTGGTATGCCTGATTGCCTTGATTGTCGGCTCGTGTTTCGGTATCTTTTTTTCGGGCGAGGATTCGGGAAGCAGTATGACAATGCAAAGCGTGGTACAGGAAATCAACACCGATTACCAAACGCAGCTTGACACCACCAAAACGAATATCTCCTATGATGTTTTGGAAATGTCCGGCTCCCGTGCCGTCTGGCCGGAGGTTTTGGCTGTTTATGCGGTTAAGACTACTACCGATCCGAATAATCCGCAGGATGTCGCCACTATGGACGCTTCAAAAAAAGCGATTCTAAAAGATATATTCTGGCAGATGAATACCATATCCTCACGAACCGAAACAAAGACCGAGGAAATTATCACCGAAACGGATGACGGTCACGGCAATATTGTTGAAACGAAAACGACGGTCACACGGACTTATCTGTATATATCGGTGGCTCATAAGACCGCCGGAGAAATGGCAGATAAATTCGGATTCAATGCAGATCAGCGCAAGCAGCTTGCGGAACTTCTTGCCGAAGAAAATCGCAGTATGTGAAGCGCGGTTCTTTATGGCATTTACACCGAGGACGGACAAATTGTTTCCGTTGCTCTCTCGCAGATTGGCAATGTGGGCGGTCAGCCGTATTGGAGTTGGTATGGCTTTGACAGCCGTGTGGAATGGTGCGCCTGTTTTGTTTCGTGGGCGGCGAATGAGTGCGGGTATATTGATAGTGGTATTATCCCGAAATTTGCAGGCTGCACAAACGGCGTGCAATGGTTTAAGGATAGAGGTCAATGGATTGACAACAGCGCCACGCCGTCGCCGGGTATGATTATCTTTTTCGATTGGAACAACAAGGGTTCGTCCGGTCCGCAGGACGGGCTATCCGACCATGTAGGAATTGTCGAACGAGTTGAGGACGGAATTATTTATACCATAGAAGGCAATTCCGGGGATTCCTGCCGGGAAAATCATTATGCCGTAGGGCATTATGAAATCCTCGGTTACGGAGTGCCTGCGTATTAAAAAATCAACCGCCTTTTTTGGGGCGGTTGGTACATAATTATCAGGAAACAAAACGCAGACTATATTTCTTAACTTTTATGTGTTAAAATATACGATATGGCAGTAAAGGAACGCTATTGAGGAATTAAAAACAGTGAAAAAATAAATTTTCAATCTACTGTCTAAAATGCATCCGAAATTCTTTTTTTCGTGTTATAGATTATTGAGAGAGTGTCTTATAATTTAGGAGGTCGTATGAGTAAAGAAATTGAAAAAATGACCGCCATTTATGAAAAGCATAAAAACACAATGTATGCAGTCGCATTGAAAATATTAAAAAATCCGCAGGACGCAGAGGACGCAGTACATAATACAATCCCCCCGATTATGCGAAATTTAGATGCGATAAAAGATGTTGACAGCAAAGATTGTATATATTATGTGACAATGGCGGTAAAACATATGTCGTTTAATATGATACGGGACAGACATATTCAAACGGTCTCCTTGTCAGACATTGAGTATGAATTTGCAAGTGATGAAAGCATTGCTGAAAGTGTTATTATAGACGAAAGCTGTAAAATCATCTATCAGAATATAAAAAGTATGCCTGCCGAATATCGGGATGTGCTAATCCTCCATTTGTATTACGAATTATCCACATCGCAGATTTCGGATTTTCTGAACAGAAAGCACGGCACCGTAAAATCACAACTCACTCGTGGAAAAAAGCTGCTGAAAGCTCGATTAAAGGAGGATGGATATGAACGATAAAAAAATCAAAGAAGCAATGAAACAGTATATCGAAACACAGGCTGATAATATTTCGTCTGAATCAGAAGAAAAGCACGACCTTACTTCTCTTGACGAAAAGGTTTATGCAACGCTCGGCACAAATCAAAATAAACACAAAACGGCTGCTGTATGGTCTTTTAGAAAGATAAGCGCGTTAGCTGCCACTTTTGTTTTGATTATCAGTTTAAGCATTACTGCTGTATTTGTTCTCAATAAAGAACCGGAACATATAGTTCAAGAAGTGATTTATTCAATCACTATTTCATACGAAAATGAGCAATACGGTTATTTTTCAAATCGCTTGGTTATTGACAAATACGGACTTAACAATATTTCGGACTTAAAACAGAACCCGGATTTATTTACGGGAATTTTAACCGAAACGGACATTATACAGACAGATAGCGTGATCGACAAAGACAGTATCATCGGAGCCAAGATATATCCATATAGTGACGAGGTTATCATTTTGCAGGGCGATGGGCAATTTTACTATTTTGAAAAAATAGTAACTGATTAACAATATGAAATCAGCACCGCAAAGCAGGCAGTTTTCTTTTGAAAAATGCCTGCTTTTTTGCATCCGATATTTCGCCTTTTGTGTTTATATAAGTAAGGCATGAAAGCCTAAAACAAATTATGAAAGGATGCAAAACTTATGAAAAAGACCATTTTTACGCTCTCGCTCTTGCTGATCGCAGCTACCCTTATTTTTACGGGCTGTTCTTCCAAAGGAGATTTTGAGTTGGAGCGCTCCAAAGGAATTAAGGTTACCTACATTGACGAATTTGAAAAAACAACAATCTTGCCCGCCCCATTGACCTCGGAAGAAATCTTTAACAGTTACAGCGATACGATTGTACGAGGTACAATAGAAACAGTACGCAATATTCAAATCGACTACGGCAAAGGTGAAATTGCTCAAAAAGCACTTGCTACCATAAAAATCACAAAGGTTATTTCGGGAAATGCAAAAGCAGACAGCACGGTAACGGTTTTGCTGCCGAAATGTGTGGATAACGCTTCTGCAAATGACTCGTCTGTTGTAATCTCGCATTTGGAGAATGGAACAGAGGGCATTTTCCTTTTGAAAGAAGTAACAGAACAGAGCTGTGCGGAAATCAACGGAAAAACTTTTTACTATGACGATATTTGCGAATATTCTATGTTCGGAGAAGATCATTTTGCTGTTATCTTGTCCGACGGAGCTATTCGTTTCAATGCTGATCTGTTTGACGGTGCAATTACCAGCTTTGCCAATCTTGATGAAGCAGAAGCTAAAATACAAGAAAGCCTTACAAAGGAATGATTTATATGCCGATACTGAATGTTTGTAATCTATGCAAAACATATCAAGCGGGAGAGGCAGAGGTTAAAGCACTTGACAATGTATCTTTTACCGTAGAAAAAGGCGAATTTGTTTCTATCATCGGTCCGTCGGGATCGGGAAAATCGACCTTGTTACATATCCTTGCCGGTATTGACCGCCCCACCTCCGGCAAGGTGTATGTAGATGGTGAGGATATATATGCCAAGAGCGAAAAGGAGCTTGCCTATTATCGCAGACGAAAGGCGGGCTTAATCTATCAGTTTTATAATCTCGTTCCCACTTTGACGGTTGAGGAAAACATAACGCTCCCTTGCCGCCTTGATAAAAAGAAAACCGACAAAGAAACGCTTGACCGATTGCTGGATACGCTTGGAATGAAAGAGCGAAGAAGTCATCTGCCGAGCCAGCTTTCAGGCGGTCAGCAACAACGCTGTGCCATAGGCAGAGTTTTATTTACAAATCCTGCGCTTATGCTTGCCGACGAACCGACAGGAAATCTTGACAGCAAAAGTGCAGCAGAGGTAATGGAGCTTCTGGGGAGTGCAAATAAACAATACGGTCAAACGCTCATTATGATTACGCACAATTTGGAGCTTGCAAAGTTGGCAGACCGTATGCTTATCATCAAGGACGGTAAGCTCTCGGAGGGATAACTATGGGTGTTTGTATTAAACTTGCAACAAGGAGCTTGCGGAAAAATAAAGGGCGAACGCTGATAACACTTATGGGAATTGTATTGTCCGTCCTCATGGTGTGTACGATTTTTACGCTGTTAAATTCTATGCTCGATTCTGCGATAGATTCCATTATCGAAAAGGACGGAAATTGGCATATTGCCGTGTATAACACCACCGCAGAACAAATAGCAGACCTTGAAGCGGCAGAGGGCGTTTTATCCACCCAAATGATCTCCATTGACGAAAATGATGTATTCCGCATTACACTTAAAAATCCAGACGAGGTGTACGAATTTGCAAGCCGATATTTAAGTGAAACAACAGAATATTCGTATCACACGGAATTGCTTTCCTATCTCGGGATTTCACAAAGCGAGAGTATTAAGAGCCTAATAATGGGGATTGCCGCCGCTTTGCTTCTTATCATCGCTGTGGGTGCAATTTCTTTGATATACAATGCCTTTGCTATATCCGTTTCCGAAAGGACGAAAGAACTCGGACTTTTATCCTCGATTGGTGCAACCCAAAAAGATATTCGCACGATTGTATATTCCGAAGCTCTTTTACTTGGGACGGTTGCGATACCGATCGGTATAGTCCTCGGTCTTTTGACTTCTTGGGCGTTGCTTGATATTTTCGGAGCATATATGGGGAAAGTCCTCTATGTGAACATTGGTATGCGGCTGCATATAAACGGATGGCTGCTTATGATAACAGCAATTTTCGGTTATCTGTTGGTGTTACTATCCGCCGGTGTTCCTGCTCGCGCTGCTTCTAAAATTTCGATAATAGGCAATCTGAAAGGTGAAAAAGGCGTGATGAAAGTAAAGTGCAGTAACTTTACTTCTTCTGCTGAAAATTTGCTTGCAAAGCGTACTATAAAACGAGAAAAGAAAGCGTTTCGTGCAATAACATTTTCGCTTGCAATCAGTATCTTTCTTTTTGTGTCTGCAAATGCGTTCAGCCTGTATATGCTCTCATTTGTAGAAGCAGAACGGAAGAACATAGGCTACGATCTGCGTATGAACTATTCTATGGAGTTTGGCACGAAAGAATTTGATGAGCTATACAGCTTTGTAAAATCGCAGGACGGCATTGATGAAGTCGGTTGGTTTGCGGAAAGTCCCTCACATTTCCATAGTGTTTTACTTGATTCGGAATGGATAACTGACAGCTACCGAGGCTCGGATTGGGCTACACTTAAAGAAAGCTCCGAATTATATAAAGCTCCGTTTTATATATTCATTATTTCAAATGAACGCTATTCCGAGTTCCTTTCGCAAAATGGACTTAAAAATGATAATTCCGTTTATGCGAGTGCCTTTTATGATGAAATCGACGAGGATAGTAAAAGCACGAGTTTTCCTATCTTGAAAGACGGAAGCTATCACGCCGATGTGCGTTATATGAGTGAAGCAGCGAGTGAACGGCTCAGCCAAGATATTAACGCAAATCCAAATGACCGCTTTGATTATGAGAATTATTACGATACCTTTTTCAGCGTTAATTTTACGGTTGGCAACTATGACTTTCCGCTTGAATTCAGACCGAATTACGGAGGCATCAGTATTTTGATTCCCGAAAGCCGTATGCCTGAGTTTAATGCAGAAATCACAAGCAAGGAAATAATGATACAATCCCCAAACTATGCGAACATTCAAAAAAACACAACGGATTATTTAACGAGCGTTGGTCTTGCCGAAGATGTGTCAATATTCAGTTCTGCTGAAAGCTATGAATCGCAGAGAAACTTTGCCGCAATGATAAAGCTGTTTTCAACTTCCTTTTTAATTCTCTTGACCGTAATATCCTGTGCAAATGTTTTCAATGTCATAACTACGAGCCTCAATATGCGTAAGCGTGAATTTGCGGTATTGCGTTCGGTAGGAATGACGGTAAATAAGCTGTTTGCTATGCTCTGCATCGAAAACCTGCGGAATGGTTTGCTTGCGATCTTAATCGGCGGCATTTCTTCTTTGCCGTTATGCTATCTGATATATAAAAGCATTGTAGTCGGAGCGGTAATTGATTTTGTATTTCCGCTTGGAGCATTTGTAATATCTTCATTGGCTATGTTCCTTATTATGTTTCTTACATCGCTATATGGATTATGGAAAATCAAAAATGGAGATATTATTGCGGATGTCAGAAATGATTTTGTGTGATGATGTAAAAATGATTGTATGAAAAGGCGGTGGCGCAATGAAAAATGAGCATTGGATTTTATGCCCTGCTTGCGGCAGTAAAACGCGTGACAAAATCAGAGAGGACACGGTATTAAAGAATTTTCCTCTCTACTGTCCAAAATGCAAGCAGGAAAGTTTGATCGAAGTTGAAAATTTGAATATAGTTGTCATCAAAGAGCCGGACGCATAGACGCAGAGCCGATGACCTGTGGGATACCTCGCAGATCATCGGCTCTGTTTTTTGAAAAGCAGCTTTATGATTGTTCTTTTGGTTGACTTTCCAATGTGGCTTTTACGGTTGCTTTGATAATTTCCATTGAACGCTCATTACAGCCGTAAAGCATACGGACAAGATTTTCTATTTCGGAATCTTTGGACGGCTTTTCGGGATAGAAAATCGAATCCGCTGGTATTGCAAGTTCCCGGATGAGTTTATAGAGGACATCAAAACTGGGTTTCTTTCCCTCGTTCTCAATCCGATATAAGTATCGCTCGGTAATATCAACTCTTTCCGCCAGCGTTTCCATTGTAATATCGGCACGCATACGAGCAGTTTTAAGGATTTCTTCAAGCGTTTCAGGTTCTTTATGCACTGTCGGTTCACCTCCACATATAATTGTACCTAATTATGTCATGTTGATAATGGCATGGTAATTCAATTATAAATGAACGGGCAGTTCGTAAATTATTGAACTGAATAGAATAACAGCCCCGACAAATAAAAAAACGAGGTTTTGCCGGGGTGTGTAGTTATGCCTATCCCTCCAATTCAGCGTTTTGGTTTGGAGGTTTTTTATGCGCTGGACTGCCGCCAACGCTTCGCTGCTGATTATGAGCAGCGAGTATAATTGTATGACTTAGACCGCCTATGCCCCGATGGTACACGGTCAAAAAAAGTCTAAATTTTGCATCGGGATATTATGGCTCTTACCCTGAACCCACAGACCATATTTTATATGACATAAACTATAATGCACTTGTGTTACGGCGATTTTTGCCGTTATGCAGGTGCGTTTTTGTATATAGCAAAACCCCGTTACCACGTTGCCGTTCACCGCCTCCGTCAATCTGAATTTCTCAAATTTCAGATTGATCGGAGGAAACGACTATGGACGAGAAGCGTCCAAAACGCAGAAAAGACAAAGACAACCCCTATACACTTTCCAAACGGCAGGACAAGCATTATCTTTCCTTTCGGGACGGACAAGGTGTACTGCGGGAATTGCTGATAAATAAAGAA
>OLRE01002916.1_pt1 | contig 12999 bp, 8 predicted proteins | sample 1672461 | NCBI WGS metagenome assembly OLRE01 (sample SAMEA3136688, study PRJEB25190) | human gut metagenome | biome: human gut; feature: human-associated habitat; material: faeces | place: Austria | collected 2013
GCTTGATCAGACGGCAGGCATCGCCGCGGCGGAACAGACGCTGCAGCTTGCGCTCGACCGGAGCGTTGCCCTTCTGGACCTCGGCACCCGAGGTTTCGATGGACTCGGTGTTCTGGGTCTTGGAGGAGCCGGTGGCACCGCCGATGCCGTCACGGCCGGTGCGGCCGCCCAGCAGGATGATCTTGTCGGTGGGGGCGGGGCACTCGCGGCGCACGTGGTTTGCCGGGGTAGCGCCCACGACGGCGCCGACCTCCATGCGCTTGGCCACGTAGCCGGGGTGATATAGCTCGTTGACCTGGCCGGTGGCAAGGCCGATCTGGTTGCCGTAGCTGGAGTAGCCGGCGGCGGCGGTGGTTACGAGCTTGCGCTGCGGCAGCTTGCCCTCGAGCGTCTCGGACACGGGGACGGTGGGGTCGCCGGCGCCGGTGACACGCATGGCCTGGTACACGTAGCTGCGGCCCGACAGCGGGTCGCGGATGGCACCGCCCACGCAGGTGGCGGCACCGCCGAAGGGCTCGATCTCGGTCGGGTGGTTGTGGGTCTCGTTCTTAAACAGGAACAGCCAGTCCTGGTCCTCGCCGTCGACATCGACCTTCACCTTGACGGTGCAGGCGTTGATCTCCTCGGACTCATCGACATCGGTCATGACTCCGGTCTTCTTGAGGTACTTGGCGCCGATGGTGCCCATGTCCATGAGACAGACGGGCTTGGCGTCGCGACCGAGTTCGTGGCGCATCTCCATGTAGCGGTCGAAGGCCTGCTGCACCACGGCGTCGTCGATCGTCACGTCGTCCAGGACGGTGCCGAAGGTGGTGTGGCGGCAGTGGTCGGACCAGTAGGTGTCGATCACGCGGATCTCGGTGATGGTGGGGTCGCGATCCTCATCGCGGAAGTACTGCTGGCAGAAGGCGATGTCTGCCTCGTCCATGGCAAGGCCGCGCTCGGTGATAAAGGCGGCAAGGCCGGCCTCGTCGAGCTCGCGGAAACCGTCGAGCACTTCGACAGGCTGCGGCTCGGGTGTCTCAATGTGCAACGTCTCGGGCAGGTCGAGCGAGGCGATGCGTGCCTCGACGGGGTTCACCACGTAGTGCTTGATGGCCTCGATGGCGGCTTCGTCCAGAGTGCCCGAGATCATATAGACCTTGGCGGAGCGCACGGCGGGGCGCTCGCCCTGGCTGATGAGCTGCACGCACTCGCTGGCGGAGTCGGCGCGCTGGTCAAACTGGCCAGGCAGGAATTCGACGGCAAAGACGGCGCCATCGCTTGCGGGGAGTTCGTCGTAGGTCACATCGACCTGGGGCTCGCTAAAGACGGTCGGCACGCAGGAGCGGAAAAGCTCCTCGTCGATGCCCTCGACGTCGTAGCGGTTGATGATCCTCAGGGCCTCGATGCCCTTGATGCCGAGAATTTCGGTCAGCTCGCCCTTGAGCTGCTGAGCCTCGACGTCGAACCCGGGTTTCTTCTCCACGTAGATACGAGAGACCATTGGTTCCTGCCTTCCTGATCGGTTGGGCGTACGGTACGGTATGCGGCAGCGGTCGGTTTGCGGGGACTGCCCTGCAGTCACCTTGAGCCACATGTTTGTAAACTTCACTATGATACGACAGCTCGTGGCGCGTTGCGGACGGCGAGGGTGCTACAGTGAAGCGCAAACAAGAGAAAGGCATCACATGGCATTCGTTTCACTCGCCATCATCGCGCTCGTGGCCTTTGCAAGCCCCTTCATCGCCTCGGCGATTCCCGGAAAACCCGTTCCCGAGACGGTCTTTTTGCTCGTGCTCGGTGCGGTGCTGGGACCTCATATGCTCGGCGTCATCCATGTAGATGCCGAGGTTTCGCTCGTGTCAGAGCTCGGCCTGGCCTTTTTGTTCCTGCTTGCCGGCTTTGAGATCGACCCTAAGAACATTACGGGTGTGGAGGGGCGCTACGGCTTGGCGACGTGGGTCGTTACGTTTGGCATTGCCTGGCTTGCCGTGCGCTTTACCCCGTGGTTCTCGGTCAGTCATTTCGACGGTATCGCCGTGACGCTCGCCTTGACCTCGACGGCGCTTGGAGCGCTCATGCCCATCTTGCGCGAGCGGTCGCTTGCCGGAACGCGCGTCGGTGATTCGATTCTCGCCTATGGTACGTGGGGCGAGCTCGGCCCCGTGCTCGCCATGTCGGTACTGCTGTCTGCCCGTACGGGCATCGAGACGCTGCTGATCTTGGGCTTATTTGCCGCCGTGTGTGTGCTGCTTGCCGTGGTCCCCGGCCGTTCCAAACGCATCGGCAGCCGGTTTTTCGCCTTTATTCAGGAGCGCGCCGACACCACGTCGCAGACCTTCGTGCGCCTGACGGTGCTTATTTTGGTCACGCTCGTGGCGTTTTCCGCTATTTTTAGCCTCGATATCGTGTTGGGCGCTTTTGCCGCCGGCTTTGTCCTGCGCTACATCATCCCCGAGGGCAACCATACGCTCGAGACCAAGCTCGATGGCCTGGCCTATGGCTTTTTGATTCCGGTGTTCTTTACCGTATCGGGCGCGAAGATCGATCTGACGGCCGTGGCGTCGCGCCCGGGCTTGCTCGTGGGCTTTATCGTGGCGCTGCTGATTATTCGTGCCGTGCCCATTCTCATCTCTATGAGCATTTGTCCTGCGACGCGCGACGTTTCGGCGTATGGTCGCATAACCGTGGCCCTGTACTGCACCACGGCGCTGCCGATTATCGTTGCCGTGACGAGCGTTGCCGTCAACGCGGGCGCGCTGTCGCAAGATATTGCGTCGGTCATGGTTGCCGCCGGCGCCATCACGGTGTTCTTGATGCCGCTGCTCGCACAACTCTTCTACCGCGTGGTCGACGCCGCACCGGTCGCTGCCGTGGCGGAGGTTGCCGAGCATCCATCCGATGCGCTCGACATCCTGCGCGCCCATCACGATTTGGCGAGCCTGCTCGCACGCGAGCACGAGCTGCTGACCTCGCATGGCCATGGTCGCGTATTCGAGGGCCTGCCTACGCTCGATACGATTGCCGAGCGTCTTTCCGCCGAGGCAGCGAGCGGCCACATCGATGCCCGCATCGTGGACGCGGCGCACCTGCTTGCCGATAAGACCTATGGAGACGAGGTCGACCCGTCCAAGCTGACTCCGCGTGAGCGCCGCCGCCTGGAGCGCGCCAAGCTCGCCGTGCACGAATACCGCCGCCGCATGCTGGAGCTCTACGCGCGCGATGAAGCCCAGGACGACGACGGTAAGTAGTCGATATTCTCTCGGGGAAGCCGCGTCCCACCCCGAAACGGGATGTGGTTTCCGCATCGGCCCCCATCGGGAAGCCACATCCCAGAATGGACGCTCAGAGTGGGGCGCGCTTTCCGCGAGAGGTCCGTTGCGGAAAGCGTGTCCCAGAATCGGCGTTCAAAACGGGGCACATTTTCCGAAACATGGCCCTGAGGGAAGCTGCGTCCCGGTCTGAGCCGGAATTCTGGGACACAGCTTCCCTTTCAAACAGAATAAGGCGCGCTGCCTGCGGTTGATGCAGACAGCGCGCCTTTTGCGTTGAGCTCCGTTGAGGTTCGAAGTAGTGGACTAGTTGGCCATGACGCCTTCGGTCCAGGCCTCGACGTCCTCGATGCGCAGGACGTTGGCGACCTCGGCCACGCAGTCGACGCTGGCAAGCTCGGCGGCGGCAGCCTGGACGTCCTTCTCGAGCGCGCGGTGCGTCAGGAAGATGACCGAGCAGGTATCGCTAGCGCCCGACTTGCCGTCCTCGACCTGGTTGATGAGCGAGATCGAGATGTTGTGCTTGGCAAAGATATCGACCGTCTCGGACAGGGCGCCCACGCGGTCGGCGACCTTCAGGCGCACATAGTACTTGGTCTGGAGCTCGTCCATGGGCTTAAAGGCGAGGTTGTGACCATAGGGTTCAATCTCGGGCAGCGGAGCCACGCCGCGGCTGATCTGCTCGGAGAGCGACAGGATATCGCCCACGACGGCGCTCGCGGTGGGGAAGGAGCCTGCGCCGGCACCGTAGAACATGGTCTCGCCCACGGCGTCGCCTACCACGTAGACGGCGTTCATGGCGCCGTTGACCTTGGCGAGCATGTGATCGGCGGGGATCAGCGTGGGGTGCACGCGGACGTCGACGCCGGCGTCGGTGTTGCGGGCGATGCCGAGCAGCTTAATGGTGTAGCCGAGCTCGCGGGCCTGGGCGATGTCCTCGGCGCCGATGGTACGGATACCCTGCTGGTACACATCATCGGTGGTCACGCGGGTGCCAAAGCCGATGGAGGCGAGGATCGCCGTCTTGCTGGCGGCGTCGAAGCCGTCGACGTCGGCGGACGGGTCGGCCTCGGCGTAGCCCTTGGCCTGGGCGTCGGCGAGCACGTCGGCGTAATCGGCGCCCTCGGCGTCCATGCGCGACAGGATGTAGTTGGTGGTGCCGTTGAGAATGCCGGCGATGGTCAGGATCTTGTTGCCCACCAAGTCGTGCTCGAGCGTGCTCACGATGGGGATGCCGCCGCCGCAGCTGGCCTCGCACTTAATCTGCACGCCGCATGCGCGCGCCTTCTCGGCGAGCGTCTCGACATGACGGCCCAGCAGGGCCTTGTTGGCAGAGACGACGTGCTTGCCGTTCTCGAAGGCGGTGGTAAAGATCTCGGTCGCGGGGTGCTCGCCGCCGATCAGCTCGACGACGATGTCGACGGCGGGGTCGGTGACGACGTCGTGCCAGTCGCTTGTAAAGGCCTCACGCCCAATACCGGCTGCCTCGGCCTGCTCCCAAGCAAGCGCGCAGGCGCGGGTCAGCTTAAGGTCGATGCCGTAGGCTGCCAGGTACTCATCGTGGTGGCTCTTGATCAGACGGGCCACGCCGCCGCCGACGGTTCCCAGACCGATGAGGCCGACGTTCACGGTGCGCAGGGGTTCGCTCATAGATAGCTCCTTCGTGCATCTTATGGATGGATTAACCGCTTAAAGGTTGAGTGCATTCTAGCGTGAACCGAGGGCGCGTGCTCGCCAGGCAACAGGAGTCGCACAAAACGGCACCCCCGAAACGCTGCGGAAACATTGGAAACATGCTCGCTACAAACGAAACTCCGTAACAAACTGTCAACGTTTGCGCCATAAGGTTTGCCCTGTGCGACTGGGGCATGCAGGCGCTCGTCGGCGTGGAATGACGAGGGCCAGGTCGAAAAGCCCGCTACGGCCTATGTGATTCAGGACGGCAAGTACATCGCCGCCTAAGTGCGCATAAAGCGCGACCGGTGGGGCCGTTTTATTCAAGGCAAGGACGCCTGTAACAGAACGGAAACATTACTTTCACACAATAAAGTGGCTAAACTGCATAAACCGACAGGAATAAGCAGAATTATGGATAAATGGGCAAAACAAAAGAAAAGTTGAAATAATCGCCACTTTTCTCAACTAAAGCGTCTACTATTTTGCGAACGCCGAACACGGCGAAGGATGGCCTGTCGGGTAACCGAAACCCGACGAGATTTGAGAGGAGAGCCGCATGTCGAGCCTCACCGGTAAGTCATTGAACCCTGTTATGAATCGCAGGAGCGTTATCGCGAGCGCAGCAGGTCTGGGGGCGATGTCCATTCTAGCTGGTTGCTCCTCCAACGGCGGCGACAGCGGTTCCGCTTCGGGTGACGCTTCGTTTAAGATCGGCACCATCGGCCCGCTGACCGGCGCCAACGCGTCCTACGGCAAGTCCGTTACCCAGGGTGTCGAGCTTGGCTGCAAGGATTTCTCGACCAAGGAGCTGCCGCTTGCCAGCAAGGCCGAGGATGACCAGGCCGACGGCGAGAAGGCCGTCAACGCCTTCAACACCCTGCTCGACTGGGGCATGCAGGCCCTCGTCGGCCCGACCACCACGGGTGCGTCGGTTGCCGTTGCCGCCGAGTGCGGTAACGACCCCAAGACGTTCATGATCACCCCGTCCGCGTCCTCCGAGGACGTCACCGACGGCAAGGATTGCGTCTTCCAGGTTTGCTTCACCGACCCCAACCAGGGTGTCAACGCTGCCAAGTTCCTGGCCCAGAAGTATCCGGACGAGAAGTTCGTGCTGTTCTATAACTCCGGCGACGCCTATTCTTCGGGCATCGCAGATTCCTTTAAGGCCCAGGCCGCTGAGTCCAAGCTCGAGATTGTTGACGAGGAGACCTTTAAGGACGACTCCGCCACGAGCTTTACCAACCAGCTGACCAAGGCCAAGCAGGCCGCCGCCACCATGATCTTTGCGCCGATCTACTACACGCCGGCGTCCGTCCTGCTCAAGAACGCCAAGGACATGGGCTACGACGTCAAGATGATGGGCTGCGACGGCATGGACGGCATCCTGGGCGTTGAGGGCTTCGATACCTCTCTTGCCGAGGGTCTGCTGCTCATGACCCCGTTCTCCGCCGACGACGAGAAGAACGCCGACTTCGTTAACGCTTACAAGGATAAGTACGGCGATACCCCCGACCAGTTTGCCGCCGACGCCTACGACGGCGTGCACGCGGTGGCCGAGGCCGTCAAGGAGGCCGGTCTTGGTGTCGACGCCGATCCGACCGAGGTCGCCGAGAAGCTGTCCAAGGCTATGCTCAAGATTACCGTTGACGGTCTGACCGGCAAGCTCACCTGGAACGATAAGGGCCAGGTCCAGAAGGAGCCCACGGCGTACGTCATCACCGACGGCAAGTACGTACAGGCCTAATTGGCCGCCTTACATAGAGCGGTTTTGATCCCAAGCAGGGGAGGTTTTGGCCTTCCCTGCTTGCTTGGTATCTAGGGACGATGTAACGTCCCTGTTTCATACATCAACTGGAAACCTATTCGAAAGGGGGATGTGGAACATGACGGTCTTTATCCAATACCTGGTCAACGGCCTGTCCATGGGCAGCGTCTACGCCATCATCGCGTTGGGCTACACCATGGTCTACGGTATCGCCAAGATGCTCAACTTCGCTCACGGCGACGTCATCATGGTCGGTGCCTATGTCTCGTTCTGTGCCACGTCGTATCTCGGCCTCCCGGGCTGGGCATCTGTAGTTCTCTCTTGTGTGGTCTGCACGGTTCTCGGTGTTCTCATTGAGGGTCTGGCCTATAAGCCGCTGCGCCAAGCAGGCCCGCTGGCCGTTTTGATCACGGCTATCGGCGTGTCCTACTTCCTGCAGAACGCCGCGCAGCTTCTGTGGGGCGCCACGCCCAAGAACTTCACTTCGCTCGTCACCTTCCAGGTGCCGGAGTTCTTGGCCAAGTTCAACGTAAGCGCCGTCTCGCTCGTCACCATCGTCGCCTGCCTGGTTATCATGGCCGGCCTGATTTTCTTTACAGGTAAGACCAAGATGGGCAAAGCCATGCGCGCCGTGTCCGAGGACAAGGCCGCCGCTCAGCTCATGGGCATCAACGTCAACCGCACCATCTCTATGACGTTTGCCATCGGCTCTGCCCTTGCCGCCATCGCCGGCGTGCTCCTGTGCTCTTACTCGCCGGTGCTGCAGCCCACGACGGGTGCCATGCCTGGCATCAAGGCCTTCGACGCCGCCGTCTTCGGTGGCATCGGTTCCATCCCCGGCGCCTTTGTCGGTGGCATTCTTATCGGCATCATCGAGGCGATGGCACAGGCGTACATTTCCACGAGCCTTGCCAACTCCATCGTCTTTGGTGTTCTGATCATCGTCCTGCTCGTCAAGCCTGCCGGCCTCTTGGGCAAGTACGTCCCCGAGAAGGTGTAGGTGAGCGCTATGAAGTTTCTTAAAGACAAGCAGACGCGTCACGACTTTGTTACGTACGCCATGTGCCTTGTGGCGTTCGCCATCGTGTTCTTTATGCAGTCTAACCACATGATTCCGCGCATGATCGCCGGTCAGCTGGTTCCCATCACGGCCTATATCGTCATGGCCATCTCCCTTAACCTCGTCGTCGGCATCGCGGGCGACTTGTCGCTGGGCCACGCGGGCTTTATGAGCGTCGGCGCCTACACGGGCATCGTCACCGCGGTCGCCCTCGAGAGCGCCGTTCCCTCCGATCCGGTGCGTCTGATCATCAGCATCGTGGTCGGCGCCATCGCTGCTGCTATCCTGGGCTTCTTGATTGGTATCCCGGTCCTGCGCCTGAGCGGCGACTATCTGGCTATCGTGACCCTGGCTTTTGGCGAGATCATCAAAGAGATCGTCACTTGCCTTATCGTGGGTGTCGACTCGCGCGGCCTGCACGTGATCTTTAACATCACGGGCAACTCTACGATCGACGACCTGCACCTGCTCGAGGACGGCACCGCCATCATCAAGGGAGCCCAGGGCGCCTCGGGCGTGTCGACGTACTCGACCTTCCTCGCCGGTGCCATCCTGGTCATGGTCGCACTCGTGATCGTGCTCAACCTGGTTCGCAGCCGTACCGGCCGTGCCATTATGGCCGTGCGCGATAACAAGATTGCAGCCGAGTCCGTAGGCATCTCCGTCACCGAGTACCGCATGATCGCCTTCGTGGTTTCCGCTGCCCTCGCCGGTGCTGCCGGAGCCCTCTTCGGCGGTAACTTCTCGCAGCTCTCCGCCACCAAGTTCGACTTCAACACGTCCATTCTCATCCTGGTGTTCGTGGTCCTGGGCGGTCTGGGCAATATGCGCGGCTCCGTCATCGCGGCGGCGTTGCTCACGGTGCTTCCCGAGCTGCTCCGTCAGTTCTCGGACTACCGCATGCTCATCTACGCCATCGTGTTGATCCTGGTCATGATCTTTACCAACAACCCGCAGCTCAAGGCGTTCTTCGGTCGCGTCAAGGACCGCTTTGCTTCCAAGAAGGAGGTGGCAGCCGATGCCCAGTAAATTTGAGTTCAAGAAGGGCAAGATGGTCCCGTATCCTTCTGGCGCCATCGTTCCCGACCGCGACCTGGGCGAGCGCCCGGCACTCGAGTGCATCCACCTGGGCATTGAGTTCGGTGGCCTTAAGGCAGTCGACGACTTTAGCCTGACTATCGGCAAGACCGAGATCGCCGGTCTGATCGGTCCCAACGGCGCCGGTAAGACCACGGTCTTCAACCTGCTCACCAAGGTGTACCAGCCCACGCACGGCACCATCCTGCTCGACGGCGAGGACACCTCGGGCAAGTCGGTCTACCAGGTCAACCGCATGGGTATTGCCCGTACCTTCCAGAACATTCGCCTGTTCAACACCATGACGGTGGAGGACAACGTCAAGGTCGGTCTGCACAACCAGGAGCGCTATTCCGGTTTTGAGGGCGTGCTGCGCCTGCCGACGTATTGGAAGCACGAGAAGGCTGCTCACGAGCGCGCCATGGAGCTGCTGTCCATCTTTGATATGGAGCATCTGGCAAACGAGCAGGCTGGCTCGCTGCCTTACGGCGCCCAGCGTCGTCTGGAGATCGTCCGCGCGCTTGCCGCCAACCCCAAACTGCTGCTGCTCGACGAGCCTGCCGCCGGCATGAACCCGTCCGAGACCGCGGAACTCATGGAGAACATCGTTAAGATTCGCGACACCTTCGGCATTGCCATCATGCTTATCGAGCACGACATGTCGCTCGTTATGAACATCTGCGAGGGCATTTGCGTGCTCAACTTTGGTAAGGTCATCGCCAAGGGCACGGCCGAGGAAATCCAGAACAACGACGCTGTTATCGAGGCGTATCTGGGCAAGCAGGATAAGGGGGAGAACTAAATGGCAGAGCCGATGCTTTCCGTCTACAACATCAACGTCTGGTACGGCGCTATCCACGCCATCAAGGACGTCTCCTTTAACGTCAATGAGGGCGAGATCGTGGCCCTGATTGGCGCTAACGGCGCCGGCAAGTCCACGACGCTCAAGACCGTCTCGGGCCTGCTGCGCTCCAAGACCGGCTCCATCAAGTTTATGGGCGAGGACATTACTCATACGCCCGCCGATAAGCTGGTTGGTAAGGGCCTGGCTCAGGTCCCCGAGGGCCGTCGCGCCTTTTTGCAGATGACGGTCGAGGAGAACCTGGAGATGGGCGCCTACACGCAGCCCAAGTCCACGGTTGCTCCGGGCCTGGAGCGCGTCTACGAGCAGTTCCCGCGCCTTAAGGAGCGCCGTCGCCAGGTCGCCGGCACCCTTTCGGGCGGCGAGCAGCAGATGCTCGTTATGGGCCGCGCCCTTATGAGCAACCCCAAGCTGCTCATGCTCGACGAGCCTTCCATGGGCCTGGCGCCGATTCTGATTGAGCAGATTTTCCAGATTGTCGAGGACCTGCACAAGGCCGGCACCACGGTGCTTCTGGTCGAGCAGAACGCACAGATGGCTCTTTCCATCGCCACACGCGGCTATGTGCTCGAGACCGGCAAGATCACCATGACCGGCACCGGCCAAGAGCTGCTGCACGACGATAACGTCCGCAAGGCTTATCTTGGTGGTTAATCCATTCGACAAAGGGGCGCTGACTATCCCGGTCAGCGCCCCTTTTTAAGTTGCGGTGAAATAGGGACTAAATAGGGTTTCTAGACGCCAAAACAGTCCCTATTCCACCGCAATTTCATTGGGGCGTGCGACAATGCCCGTCCCAAATTAGCAACCCTGTACCAAGATAAGGCCTCGTTCTGGATTGTTTCGGAACGGGGCCTTGGTGGTTGGGGTCTATTGGGTTTTGTTCTTTAGTCTACCTTTTGTCCGCATGTGGGGCAGAACTGGGCTTCGGGCACAAGCGGGGTTCCGCAGTGACGGCAGAAGCGGGCAGGCTCAGTCGGGGCTGCCGGTGCCGTCGGCATCGCAGGTGCTGCGGGTGGAACGACGTTCTGCTGGGCGCGCTTCTGACGACGACGCTGCTTGCGCTGAGACTTGGGCACTGCGGTTGTCGCACCGTTCGCGGCCTTCGCGCGCTTCTTGCGGATGCAAAGGACAACAATCGCGCCACCGATGATGAGGACGATCGCCACGCCACCGCCAATAACAAACGGCAGGTGAGTCTGGACAAAGTAGAGAACATCCTCAGGCAGCGAATGGGGAATATTGGACTTGTAGATGTTTACGTGAAGCGTTGATGAGTCTTCATCGTAATAATCAGTCCAAATCTCGCGATCGCCATTCATGAAATAAGGGCTGCACCAATGAGAATCGAACTCGTTCTTGGCCCCGGTTTTTGCATCGACTAGACATGCCGAAGACTTGTCATCGTCTGAGTACGTCCCAAGCAAGATGCCGCCATCATGCGAGATGCCGCCGAGATATCCATCGCCGAAGGGGAATGCAATTGAACTGGTGGTCTTTCCTTCATTAGGGTCATAAACATCGAGATTGGCATCCTTTTCATTCAAATAGTAATAGCCGTCATCCTCATCAAAAAGGTCATTCGAGCCCTTCTTTGTATAGAGGGCATAAAACTCCGCCGAAGGGTATGAATAAGGCCAATCGGGTGCGTGGTCGTCATCGTTGAAAACAACGCTCATATTTCCATCGCGGTCCGCTTTTATTAATGCGGTGTCGCTCTGAAGATAAATATCGTCCGAGTAAGAGCTGGTGATGATATGGTCGATGTCCGAAGACCTATCATCTTTTTTCACGTTAACCGTTTTCAATTCCGTTGACCCTGTATCGCAATTGAAAACCCTAAGAGAAACAACGCCTTTCTCAGCATCGTATGGCAAGAAATAGAGACGGCTCATATCGTCTGAGTAGTAGCAATAAGAGTCATCTTTATCAGATTGATATGTTTGAATTAACTTGTCAGACTTAAGGTCATAGATCTCGATTTTTTTAAGCTCAGATTCATAGTCATAGTGTCTGACGGCCGCTCTTTTTCCGTCGTAAGAGACGGTTTCATCGGTGTAGGCATATTTGGCCGAAATGATGGGATGGACTGTTTGACTTTGGTTGTCTGGCGAGAATACGACCAAATTATTGCCGTCTCGCCAGTAGAGTTGATTGTTGGATGTGGGACATCCTGACTCAAGGCCTTTGTCCGGAATGGCAATTGGGCATGCGCTACCGTCATTATAATTGATGAGAGATACGCTCTTTAAGTTGCAACCGTCATCCTCATCGTAATCGTAATCGTATAAATAGCCGAACTTCGAATCGTCACCCGTGCTGATATACGAGTTGTCGCTGCTGACCTTAAAGCTGTACGACTTCTCAAGTTCAGGCGTCGGTACGCTACCGTTGGCTAATGCTGCAGGAGGGGCTGCGAGTGGAGACAGGGCTGCGATCAGGCCGATGGCGACTGCTGCAATCCTTCCGCTCCTTTGGATGCTCTTAAACATGGCAATCCTTTCCTCTGGATATGAATGTCGATACTGCCATGGTTAATCGGGATTCCGAAATCTTGTTGCGCAACATTCACCATCGGCAACATTTTTCGGCCAGCAGTGCCGTCCCCAAGAGATCATTCTGAGTTGCGGTGGAATAGGGACTAAATGGGGGCTCTAGACGCCAAAACAGTCCCTATTCCACCGCAACTTCATGGGGATGTGTGACAATGCCCGTCGGAAAACATCTGCTGTCTTTGGGGGCCTATCTATGCTGTACGAGTTTTGTGCCGAGAACTTTGAGCGAGTACCGGCGGCCATCGAGGCCGGTGCGGGGCGCATTGAGCTGTGTGACAACCTCGCCGTCGGTGGCACCACGCCTTCCGCCGGCGTTATTAGCGCTACAGTCAGCTACGCTCACGAGCATGACGCGCGAGTGATGTGCATGATTCGTCCGCGTGGTGGCGACTTTCATTACAACCAGGACGAGCTGCGCATGATGGAGATGGACCTGGGCCTTGCTGTGAGTGCCGGCGTCGACGGTCTGGTCTTTGGCTGCTGCAAGCCCTTTGCCGGCGGCTGGGCGCTCGACGAACTCACCCTCGGCGCCCTCGTTATGGCTACGGGCTGCGCGACCGAGGAGTGCAAGCGCGAGTCCCTTGACATCACCTTCCACATGGCATTTGACCAGCTCTCGCCCGAGGCTCAGCTCGATGCGATTGATACATTTGCCGACTGCGGCGTTACGCGCGTCCTCACGCATGGCGGTGCGGCCGGTACGTCGATCGAGGATAATTTCGATTACCTGGCTCGTTTAATCGAGTATG
>OLRE01002919.1_pt1 | contig 12986 bp, 9 predicted proteins | sample 1672461 | NCBI WGS metagenome assembly OLRE01 (sample SAMEA3136688, study PRJEB25190) | human gut metagenome | biome: human gut; feature: human-associated habitat; material: faeces | place: Austria | collected 2013
TTACGGTCTGGATCCCAGAGCATTTTTCCGCAGATCTTCGTTTTATCAGTATCGGAATTGATATCTGTGCAGTTTTGCTGCTTGGTTTCCTGCCAGCCAGAATGAGCCCGGTCGTAGCTCTTTATCCGGTATTCTTCGCAATGCCTTTCCAGTGGTGTACTTTCAAGGCTCCCGGCGGATATAACAGCTCGACGATCTTTTCCACCAACAATCTCCGCCAGTTCACCACTGCTGTCACACAGTTTCTTATGAAAAAAGATGACGCACAGCGTGATAAGGCGAAATTCTACGGAATGACGCTGCTGTCTTTCCATGCAGGTGCTGCTCTTTCTCTGATCCTTTATATGTACTGTGGACTGTCCGGTGTGTGGGTCTGTCTGATCTCGGCTTTCTATGCGGTGTGGCTGATTGCTGCGGACCGCAGTACTGCCGCTGATACTTCTATCGTATCTCAAAAGAAAACTTCTGCCCCAAGCAATTATAGAAATATTTCCTACAAGAAAAAAGAAGCCTGAATCAAAATGAGCCATTGATTAATAATGATTTTTAACACCGTCAGCTCTAAATAAAACTATCCCGGCAAGTACAAGTTTTTACACTTTGCAGCTTGTTCGGGATAGTTCTATTTTAAGAAATAACATTCATCTTGGAACACAAAGCTCTCTTATCTGAAGTTTTGCATCCGCATTTTTCTATGCTGTTTTTTCGGTGCGTTTTCCCTCAAATTTACTTAATTTTTTCCGACATTCCCATTTTCTTTATTTTTTATAGACCGCCGTGGAACTCATTCCTCTGGATTTTAAAAGCTTCTTGTATGCATTCAGCTGTTTTGCCGGAACTTTGACAGTCAGCTTTTTATATGTTCCTGCAAAGGCTTTTTCACCAATAGTTTTATTAGATAATACTCCTGTCTTGATAATAACGGTTCTGAGATTTTTACAGTTATAGAACGCCTGTTTACCAATTCTGCTGACGGTTTCTGAGATTGTAATACTACTCAGACTTACGCAATTGGCAAATGCTCTGTCTCCAATCTTCATTATATTATTTCCACCACTTACTTTATTCAACTTTCTGCATCCCCAAAATACATCCGTACCTATTACTGTCACATTCTTTCCAATAGTAACAGTTTTGAGGACCGTATTATTTTTAAAAGCATTTGCTGATATTCCCGTTACTTTACATGTAATTCCATTTATTTTAACTGTATCAGGAATTCTTACAGATGCTTTCTTATAAAACGGCTTTGTAAATTCAACGCTCATTCCATCCTTCAGTACCTTGTAAACTCCATTTGTAGCTTTATCATTTATGACTTTTCCAGGTGTTACAGTCTGTGGTTTGAGTTTTGCAATCTTTTCAGTTCTTGTCACTCCACAGAAAGTACAGGTAAATGTTTTGATTCCTTCCTTCGTAGTGGTAGCCGCTGTTGTAATTTTTCCCGCATTCCACGTATGTTTCGTTTTCGGAATTATTGTTCCTTCTTTCAGCAACTTGCCACAATCCTGGCAAAAAATATCGCCACTGTAACCATCGGATTTACAGGATGCTTTTTTTGAAAATTTCGTAATAGTATTTACATGTCCGGTCGCATGGATTTCTTCTATTCTTGTGGATCTACATACTTCGCAAGTGAATGTTCTGATTCCTTTTTCTGTACAGGTTGCATTTTTCGTTACTTTTCCTTCATCCCAGGTATGGGGTTCTTTCGGAATAGTTTTTCCAGAAGAAATTTTTATGCCGCAGTCTGTACAATAAACATCGCCTGTATAACCTTCCTGTATGCAGTTTGCTTCTATCTCATTACGCAGTTCTGTATACTGATGTCCTGTTGCCGGAATTTCTTCTGTGCTTGTTTTTCTACATCTTGTACAAGTGTAAGTTTTACTCCCCGGTTCTTTGCAAGTTGCATCCTTTGTAATTTTTCCACTATCCCACATATGACCTGTTGCCCCGACTGATAGTCACAATATATATTTTTCTTTTTAATTTGGTAAGGTTCCAGAGCTAACAGCTGCCTGTCTATACTTTGTTCCTTGGTAGATACTCTAATATATGCATATTTCTCCATTTTTTTGTCCTCCTGTATTTTTTTTATAATACAGTAGACATTTACACATCCAAGTCACCTATATATAGGTAACATTTTAATAATATTCTTTTATTTACTTAAAGCCAACTATGTAAAGGTAATTTTATATTTTTCCTCTGTTATGATGAACTCAACTTTACAAAGATAACTAATCATAACAGGTGACCGTATGACTTATTCTGATATTTATGCATTACGTATCTGTCAGCTCTGCAAAAATCGTAAAATTACGATAAACAAGCTTGCAACACTGGCTGGACTGAAACAATCCACAATAGATAATATTATACGAGGAAAAAGCAGGAATCCCCAAGTAAGAACACTCCATAAAATCGCTAATGTATTTGGAATGACCTTAAGTGAGTTTCTTGATTTTCCGGAACTCAATGACTATTCCATTGATGATGAAGAAGATGATGAATAATGATTTTTAACACTGTCACTCCCAAATAACATTTATTTTGGGATACAAAAAACCCCTTATCTAAAGTTTAGCATTCGCATTTTTTCAATGCTTTTTCCCTTAAATTACTTGATTTTTCTTTCTTCCTTTTTTAGCATAACAGAAACAGGATTTCCTGATACGCCACAGTTTCTTCCTGTTCAGACTTATAGTATACTTAAATAATCAAATAGAGAGACACCATTTTATTAGTTGAAAAAGCAAGAATCTTTCAACAACCGTTGAAGAATCTGCGGTTGAGCTTCTTCATCGCTACTCTGGCAGACTCCATCAGCGGCCATTCTTTCCTAAGCCTCCCTTTCAGCATGCCTTATTTTAAACTGCTTTGTTTTCAACCATCAAATTCTATGTCAATTTTAACGCAAAAGTGATTTCCTGTCCTTCCTGCCTGAATACTGCGATTCATCCGAAGCATGATTCCATACTCACTTGTGATCCGTTCCAGATCTTCTTCCCGTTTCTGGACCATTATCTTCGACACCATCAACACTTTTTTACGTTTTTCCATAGATGTTTTGCAGTTATTCCCTTTGATACCTTCTGTTTTATAAGAACAACCAGTGCAGTCTGAACATCTGTAATAAGTTTTTATACTGATATATCCTCTCGTCGTTTTACTTCTTCATTCATTTGTAACTGTTCCTCCACTTTCGTACCTGTCATCTGCAACGATTTCTGAATATGTTTCTATGTCAAGAAAAAGCACTCTTTAAAAGCGCTGTATCTGGCCACTTTTAAGGCTACGAAAAATAGGCCAGTACAATTCGAAACTGGGTGCAGGTATATAACAAACTGAGTATTATATACGAAAGGTGCCATCCAGAGTAACAAGTAAACCGACGATTAAGACGGGCGCCCCCTGTGCTTGACATATGATTCAACGACTTTTATATAAAACAAGGGCGAAGGGTCTATCACCCTTGCATTCGTAAAAGAATCTTATTTACAGACTTTTTCTCACAATCTCAAATAAAATAATCCCAAACAAGTTACAAAACGTAAAAACTTTGTACTTGCCGGGATCATTTTATTTGGAACTGACGGTGTTAAAATCATTATTAACCGACAGCCCCTCTGTTTTTCTATTTATTTTTCAGACCTCAGACTATTATGAAATTTAGAAATTTTCTTATCCGGCAATTCCTCTGCTCCACGCAGTAAGAGCTTTCTTGTTATTTCCGTTGAGATCACATCTGCACTTTCTTGTTTTCCAGTCATAAGTAGCTTCTGTATAATAAATATAGTTGCCCTTTACAGATACTTTAATAGCTCTGTCACTAATTATTTTGCATTTGCTTCCATCTCTGTTTATCAGATAGACAGGACCTCCATGAGGGAATCCCACAGCTGTAACCAAGACTTTGTTTTTCACGCTCTGTACTGTTGAACAATCCTTCCCCAGACGTTTTATCTGTCTTTTTTTCAGATTTACCACTGCAAAATTTCCCAGTCCGTCACCATACTGGGTCTGATATCCCATATAAAGATAGGTGCCATCGCAGCCGATAATGCTATCCGCAGGTCCCTCCCCCCTGAAGCTTATCAGCACTTTATTTTTACGGGTTTTCAGATTATACTGAACCAGTTTACGATTTTTGTAAGTTCCTCCAAAGCTGCCGCTCCTCAGAAATGCTGCACTTTCATAATAAAGATATTTTCCGTTTGTTACAATGGAACCACTGGAACAGCTGTTAAGAAGCGCTTTCTTTTTACCATTCTTTGAAGCATATACAATATAACGATTGGTTCTGTCATTGTATTTCATAGAATAAATCGTGCCGTTTACTTTGCCGCTTTTATAAAAAGTAATCTTCTTATATGCACTGAGTCCGTTTGACGCGGCCTGTACATTCTCTGTTGTTCCTACTGCTGTAAACAGCATACTGAATGCCAGCATTAATACCATACATATGGTCAGCAGTCTGTTACCTTGGTTTCGTTTGTTTTTCATAATTTTCCTTCCTTTCCTGTTGCGGTGTTTACAGATATCGTATATCTATATTTTACACTACAGGAAGACTGTATGTCCATAGATACAAAAAAGAAACAGGTTCTGATTTATTTTCAGTTCCTGTTTCTTTTCATTTTAATCAGGTGGGCATTCTTTTAATTTTATAAAGCTGAATCTAATACGATTGTCTCAAACGGTCTTAATGTGATCTTTCCATCTTCTGCAGTGATCTTCTCATAGTTTCCAAGACGTTTCTGATATGCTTTCCATTCCGGTTGCTGCCGGATCGTTACATTCTCTGCTGTCAGATTATTAAGAACGATCAGTTCTTCTCCCTGATAGTTACGTCTGTATGCCAGCACATCTGCATTTTCTTTTTCCAGAAATTCGATAGTTCCCTCTGCTATGATATCTTTTTCTTTTCGAAGGGCAATCAGTTTCTTATAGAAGCTGTAAATGGAGTCCGGATCTTTAAGTTCTGTTTCTGCATTGATCTCCTTATAATTCTCGGGAGCTTCGATCCACGGTGTTCCTTCTGTGAATCCTGCGTTTTTGTCATCAGACCACTGCATCGGTGTTCTGCTGTTGTCTCTTGATCTGGCAGCCAGAACCTTAAGAGCCTGCTCTTTGGTTTTTCCCTGATCAAGAAGGATTTTATAATAATTCAGGCTCTCCACATCACGGTACTGGGAAATATCGTTGTAGTGGGCATTGGTCATTCCCAGTTCCTCTCCCTGATAAACATAAGGAGTTCCCCGCATCATGTGAATCGCCGCTGCCAGCATCTTGGCGGATTCTTTCCAGTAAAGGTCCTCATTGCCCATTCTGGACACAACTCGCGGCTGATCGTGATTGCACCAGAAAAGTGCATTCCAGCCATCTCCATCCTGCATTCCCATCTGCCATGTCTCGAACAGTTTTTTCAGTGCTATTCTGTCAGGCTCCATCAGTGTCCATTTATCTCCGTCCTTATAATCTACTTTCAGATGATGGAAATTAAAGCACATGGAAAGCTCTTTTTCCTTCCGTCCTGAATAACGAATACAGTTCTCAAGCGAAGTGGAAGACATTTCTCCTACTGTGATCATATCCTCAATGCCTGTATCTCTGGTCAGTTCCTTAAGATATTCATGTACATGAGGACCGTCTGTATAAAATCTTCTTCCGTCGCCTTCCAGATCATCCTCAAACAGCTCAGGCTTGGAAATTACATTAATTACATCAAAACGGAAGCCTTTTATCCCTTTGTTTTTCCAGAAGCGGATAACTTTTTTCAGTTCACCACGGACTTCCGGGTTCTCCCAGTTCAGATCTGCCTGGGTAACATCATAAAGATGGAGATACCATTTTTTCAGTGATGGTACATACTCCCATGCAGGACCGCCGAATTTTGACTGCCAGTTTGTCGGAATCTGATCTTCCGGTTCATCCCGGAATATGTAGTAGTCCTGATATTTTTTTTCTCCTGCAAGGGCTCTCCGGAACCATTCATGCTCTGTGGATGTGTGGTTGAATACCATATCCAACATCAGACCAATTCCACGGTTATCACACTCTCGGATCAGTTCATCCATATCCTCCATGGTTCCAAACTGTGGATTGATCTTATAATAATCTGCCACATCATAACCGTTATCGTTCATTGGAGAGATAAATACCGGTGTAATCCAGAGATAATCAATTTCTAATTCTTTGAGATAATCCAGCTTTTCAATGATTCCACGGATGTCACCAAAACCATCCCCATCCGAATCCCTGAAGGATTTCGGATAAACCTGATATACTGTCTTTCTGCCAAAATCTGTCATAATTCTTTCCTCCTAAATCAATCGGACATTCATGATCCGATCTCACAGCCTGTACCCACTTCAGTTAAATAAAACGATCTCTGTTTTTCCTGCTTCTGCGTGAATATCTGTTACAAATTCAAAATCTTTCGCATTGCCTTCTTCTGTCACAATACATACTGTCACATCCGGATGGCCTGCTGTCCTAATCTTTTCCCTGTCAAAACGTACCAATGGTGTTCCCTGCTTTACTTTCTGGTTCAGAGATACCAGATACTCAAAACCGTCACCTTGCATTTCCACTGTATCAATTCCAATATGGAGAAGGATCTCCATGCCATTCTCAAGAGTCAGCCCGCAGGCATGTCTGGACTCGTCCATAAGAACAGTTACTTCACCGTCACATGGCGCATAAAGAGTATCGTTCTCCGGAAGGATGGCAAGACCGTCACCCATAACTCCTTCGGAAAATACGCCGTCATTTACTTCCTTCAGAGGAATTACTTTTCCTGTAAGGAAAGCTCTGAGAGTGTTTGCTCCATCTCCGTTAAGTTCTGTTGTTTCTGTATTTTCTGTTGCGCTGATGCTGCCGGCTTCTGCTGATACATCCACTGTATCTGCGCTGTCCCCGGCTCCCACTCGATCTGCCATGGAAAGTTTTTTCTTTCCAACAATAAATGTCAGTGTCATCGGAATCACAAAAGCGATCACCATACAGATTGCAAAGCTTCCCATATATTTCGGCTGAATGGACAGGATTCCCGGGATTCCACCTACACCTACTGCGTTGGCTGTTGTAGAAGTCATAACGCAGACAACTGCTGAAATAGCAGATCCGATCATTCCACAGATAAACGGGAATCCGTATTTCAGGTTTACACCAAAGATTGCCGGCTCTGTTACTCCAAGGTAACAGGAAATTCCTGCCGGAACATTGACTTCCTGTGCTGCTACATTCTTTTTCTGAAGGATGATCATTCCCATAACCGCAGAACCCTGAGCAATATTGGAAAGTGCGATCATCGGCCACAGCATGGTTCCGCCATAATCTGCGATCAGCTGAAGGTCAATAGCATTGGACATATGATGAAGTCCTGTGATAACAAGAGGTGCATAAACAAATCCGAAAATTGCACCAAATACAACTTTAAAGGATCCTGTGATTCCTGCATATACTACGGAAGAGATCGCAGAACCGATCTTCCATCCGATAGGACCTACAATAAAATGCGCAGCCATTACAGCAAGTACAAGACTGCAGAATGGAACTACAACACTTGAGATCACCTGAGGAGATATTTTTCTGAAAAACCTCTCAAGATAAACAAGTACAAACGCTGCCATGATAGCCGGGATCAGCGGTGCAAAGATCTCTGCCAGTGCAGCGATCACCTTCTGGAGAACATTCTGGTTCTTCTTTGCTGCCTGCTTCACTGCATCCTTGGAAACGCCTTCCACTCCTGCCACTTTTACAAAATCATTGTAAAAATCAGCGACTGCATTTCCGATGATCACCTGAAACTGTCCCGCCTGTGTGAAGCTTCCCTTTACCACCTTCATAGCTTCGATTGCTTCCACATCCGCCTTTGACGGATCATTGAGTACAAAACGCATTCTAGTTACACAATGTGATACAGCTGCAATGTTCTCTTTTCCTCCGATGAGGCGAAGCAGCTGCTGGGCATCCTGTGTATACTTTCCCATTTTCCTTTCCTCCATTACATTTTGATGATTATTTCCCTTTGTTCTGATTTGTTTAAACATGTTGTCGATGTTTTATTTATATCACGCTTGTTTAAACATGTTGATATGTTTTTTAAAACTTGTTTAAACATTTCAAAGTATTTGCATTGCGCTTGCCTGCAAAATCTTTTATAATGATCCTATAGCATTTCCATAAATTACTGCATCAAGTTCAGCTGCTCAGAACATAAATTGCCGGAAATGCTATAGGAATCATAAATCCTGCTATATTTTTTGACCGAACATGAATGGAGAATAGAAATGCCAAGAAGTATTTATGAAGATATCTATAAAGATCTGAAAATGAAAATCGAAGATAACACTTTTGCCTACCAGGAGCTTCTTCCCCCTGAAAACACCCTGATCCAGACCTACGGCTGCTCCCGAAATACTCTGCGCCGCGCAGTTGGCCTTCTTGTCAGTGACGGCTATGTACAAACCATGCAGGGAAAAGGTGTCCGCAATATCTACCGTCCAAGTGAGCAGACTGCCTTCACCATCGGTGAGATCGAAACATTCAAGGAATCTGCTACAAGGAACGGCCAGAATGCCCGCACGGAAGTTGTTCTTTTCACTGAACTGTGCATCAGTGAAAAACAGGCCTCTTACACCGGCTTTCCTGTCGGAGCTGAAGTTTACTATATCCAGCGTATCCACTATCTGGATGATATTCCGCTGATCATCAACCATAACTATTTTCTGAAAGAATCTGTTCCCGGCCTTACTGCCGAGATTGCCAGACATTCCATCTATGAATATCTGGAACAGGAACTTCATATGACCATTGTCAACAGCAAACGTGTGATGACTGTGGAAAAGGTCACAGAGATTGATGAAAAATATCTTCATCTGAATGTAAAAGATTATAACTGCGTGGCTGTGGTATCCAGCCAGACTTACAACAGTGACGGTGTTATGTTTGAGTATACCCAGTCCCGCCATCGTCCGGATCACTTCCGTTTTTATGACAACGCCCTGCGCCGGTGATCCAACAGGCTCCCTGACACTCCCCTTGCGGAAATGCTCAGATTTCCCGATGCTGTGCTGTTTCTTCTTTTCCTGAACTGTGTTATACTGAAACAATCAAATGGAGAGAGGAATTTTTATTCTTATGAAAAAGCGAAAATCTTTTAACAGCCGCTGGGGGTTCATTCTGGCCTGTATCGGGTCTGCGGTTGGAATGGGAAATATCTGGATGTTTCCTACCAGAGTTTCCCTGTATGGAGGGGGATCGTTTCTGATCCCGTATTTTATTTTTGTGGCACTGATCGGATTTACAGGGGTGATCGGTGAGATGAGTTTCGGGCGTGGAACACGTTCCGGCCCCATTGATGCTTTTGGTCTTGCCTGCGAAACAAAAGGCAGGAGGAAACTGGGCGAAACCCTTGGATGGATCCCTGTTGCCGGTGCACTTGCCATGGCTATCGGCTATACCGTTGTCATGGGCTGGATCTTCCGATATATGATCGGAACTTTTACAGGATCCACCCTGGCTCCTGCAGATATTGAGTCCTTTGGTTCCAAATTCGGCGGCATGGCATCTGCCTGGGGAAACAATCTCTGGCAGCTGGCTGCTCTTGTGATCTGTATGTTTATCCTGATGTATGGTGTTGGAAGTGGTATCGAAAAGGCAAACAAGATCATGATGCCGATCTTTTTCGTACTGTTTGTGATCCTTGGCATCTATGTTGCTTTTCAGCCTGGCTCTGCTGCCGGATACCGTTACATCTTCCGTGTGGAACCGGAAGTTCTGGCGAAACCATCCACCTGGATCTTTGCACTTGGGCAGGCATTTTTCTCCCTGTCCGTTGCAGGTAACGGAACACTGATCTACGGGTCCTACCTTCCGGACAGTGAAGATATCCCGGCTTCTGCAGCCAGAGTTGCACTTTTTGATACGCTGGCTGCCATGCTGGCTGCACTCGTGATCATTCCTGCAATGGCAACTACCGGTGCACAGCTTGATCAGGGTGGGCCTGGACTTCTGTTCATCTATCTGCCTCACCTGATCAAAACCATGCCAGGCGGCCGGATCATTGCCATTATCTTCTTTGTGGCGGTATTCCTTGCAGGCATGACTTCTCTTATGAACCTTTATGAGGCACCAATCGCCACAGTCCAGGAAAAAACAGGCCTTGGCCGTATCCCTTCCTGTATGGTGATCGCAGCTATCGGAGTCGTAGTTTCTCTTCTGATCCAGGGCATCGTCTCTGACTGGATGGATGTACTTTCTATCTATATCTGCCCTCTTGGCGCAGGACTTGCAGGAATCATGTTCTTCTGGGTATTTGGCCGGAACTATGTAGAGAGCCAGATCAACAAGGGCCGTGAAAAACCATTCACAAAATATTTTTATCCGGTGTGTAAATATCTTTATATTCCGGTATGCTTTCTGGTGCTGATCCTTGGTATCGTGCTTGGCGGTATCGGATGATAAAACGCTGAAATTTACAGAATGGACTACATAAAAGAATCCCGCGGAAACGGTTTTAAACGTTTCCACGGGATTCTTTTCATTTATATTTTTGCAAAAGGGATGTTCTTTTTTAGAGGGTGTCCGGTTTCTCCACTTCATAATCAGACCAGGATGCAACCGTATCGCTGCCGGATGTATCTGCTGTATCTTCGTATTTATCTACAGTGATCGTATAATCGCTGTCGCCTTCTACATATACGGTTCCGTCTGTTCCTTTAACTGTGACGGTTTTTCCGGAGTCATCCACGATGGTTCCGGCATTGGAAAGTTTGGAGACGGTGCTGTCACCGGTTACTGTCCAGGTAGAATCGTCACTGACATATACGTTGCAGTAACCATCTCCGCCGTTGCCGGCAAAACTCTCATCGTCTATGATAGCTCCTGTCAGGTTGCTTCCGTCTGTCATATAGAAATCAAGCTGGCTGATGGTATCCCAGATCACGCTGCCTTCCATGTCCTGGCTGATCGCGGTAAAGTCACAGTCTGCTCCGTTGGCTCCGCTTTCCCCCCATCCTCTTTCATTGTTATTTCCTGTACAGCGAAGAAAGTACTCATTGTCATTGTTGTATGTGATATCTACATCTTTCAGCGTAATGTCACTCTCTGTGTTGGTTGTGTAGAACACACCGCCGTTCTTGGAAGTAAGGGTTCCGCCGTCCATATGGAAGGTACTGTTTCCTACTTCGGAATCACCGGACATACTCTGATAGAGGATCACGGTCCAGGTGCTGTCATTCTGACTTAAGTCACTCATATTTCCGGTAAGGTCGCAGTTAAAAAGATGCAGGGAGTTCAGTCCTTCGATGCACACGGCTTCTGATCCGTTTGCTGTAAGTGTGGCATCTTTTACTGCAATATCTGCGGTGCAGTATACTGCCGGTGAACCTACACCATTGGATGTGTAAGTTCCGCCGTCTACGACCATGGTTCCGCCGCCGCGGTCGCTCCGGATAGCTGCTGCGGATTCTCCGTCTGTCTCCACATTCAGATCCCAGGCGTATAATTTACCGCCGCCGGCTGCATGGATTCCACCGGAAGTATCCTGTGTTGTCTTAATGGTAGTGTCTGCCGCGTAGACAGTTCCATCGCCGTAGGCAAAAAGTCCTGCTCCTCCGGCTGCGTCAGTGGTTACAGTTCCGCCTTTTACATAGGCATTTCCGTCTGTTGCAAGAAGCGCTGCTCCTACACCGTAAAAACTGGAGTTGTCACCGCCTGTACTGTCGGAGGAGTTTCTTGTGATATCTATATTATTAAAAGTAACATTTGCTCCTGAGGAAACAAGTGCCGCATTCTCGTCTGTTCCTGTGGATTCCAGGGATGTATCCGATACTTCTGTATCAGAATCATACGTATTGGCTGTGTCATAGCTGTCTACTCCCTGGGACTGACCTCCCGGTGCTCCACCAGGACCTCCCTGACCGCCGCCCATATCTGTGCTCTGCACTTTGATGGTAAGGGCATTTCCGTCGTCGTCTGTGGTGATGGCTACGATGTCACCTTCCTGAATATCGGAGAGTTCGATGGTCTCACTCTGGGAATTATTACCGTCCGGAGCACCACCCTGGTCGCCGCCTGGGGCCTGATTGTTTCCGTTATCTCCGTCTGACTTCTCCGGGGCTTCTCCCTGGTTTCCTCCTGGGGCTCCGCCCGGACCTTCGGCGCTTTCTTTTGTGATCACGGTATCATCCGTCACTGTGACTGTCATCTCATCTCCGGTCAGATCCAGCATGGAAGGTGCCTCTCCCTGATCTCCGCCAGGGGCTCCACCATTTCCATCTGCATTGTCACCGTCCGGTTTCTCCGGGGCTTCTCCGTTATCTGTTGAATCCCCATCTTTGCTGTCCGTTTTATCGGACTCTGCATCTTTGCTGTCAGATTCTGTGCTCTCTGCATCGGATGTATCAGCAGAAGCATCTCCGCTTCCATTCTCATCCGGCTTCTCAGGTGCTCCACCGTTTCCGCCCATATCTTTCATTGTTCCAACTGCGATGGTGATCTTTCCGTCTTCCACAGATTTCACTTCACCGTAGGTCACATCTTCCTCATCAGAATCTTCTTTATCCGCATCTGCGCTGCTGTCACTGTCGTCTGTGCTTTCTGCACTCTCTGCCGTTGTATCTTCTGTCCCTTTATTATCTGAACTTTCCGCTGTATTCGTTGTTGTCTCTGTTGTCGCTGCCCCGCATGCGGTAACAGATGCTGTTGCCATCATAATTCCTAAGATTGCTGCAAGATATTTTTTCTTCATATGAACACCTCTCTTTTTCTTGTATGCTCATACTATATCAGCAAAATCTGTTCACTTTATGTTTAAAACGTGAAAAAAATGTGAGTGATAATATCCACTTTGAGATTTTTTTCCGAAAAAAAGCACAAAAAAGACCCGGCAGTTTAAAACCACCAGGCCCTTTACAGAATTTCTTATTTATCTCTCCAGATGATTCTTCCTTTGGAAAGATCATACGGAGAAA
>OLRE01002926.1_pt1 | contig 12959 bp, 13 predicted proteins | sample 1672461 | NCBI WGS metagenome assembly OLRE01 (sample SAMEA3136688, study PRJEB25190) | human gut metagenome | biome: human gut; feature: human-associated habitat; material: faeces | place: Austria | collected 2013
AGCTAAGGCATTAGCTGCGAAAATACAGAGTCGTTATGAATAAATACCAACCGAGTCGTTAGCTGAATAAGTTAGCGACTTAGTCTTTTTTAAGTGAATAGTTAGCCATTTTTAACGCGATTGGGTATATATAGAACCAGTGTATGGCTAATTTTGCGACAGAGAAAGTCAAAAAACGTATAAATTAAAAATATAAAAAGATAAAACGTATGAGTGAAACAGTAGATATTCGGGAGTTGAACGATCTGATCGCCAGTAAAAGTTCGTTCGTGAATATGATAACACAAGGCATGGATCAAGTTATTGTCGGTCAAAAACATTTGGTGGATTCACTGATGATAGGATTGTTATCCAACGGACATATCTTGCTTGAAGGTGTACCGGGGTTGGCAAAAACTTTGGCTATAAAAACATTGGCTTCTCTCATTGATGCAAAATATAGCCGAATACAATTCACGCCCGATTTACTGCCTGCCGACGTCATGGGTACGATGATATATAGTCAGGCAAAAGAGCAATTTCAAATCAAGAAAGGTCCTATTTTTGCCAATTTTGTTTTAGCAGATGAAATTAACCGTGCTCCTGCAAAAGTACAAAGTGCTTTGCTGGAAGCAATGCAGGAACGTCAAGTTACTATTGGTAAAGAAACATTCATGTTACCGGAACCTTTCCTTGTATTGGCAACTCAGAATCCTATCGAACAGGAAGGTACTTATCCGCTTCCTGAAGCACAGGTTGACCGTTTCATGCTGAAAGTAGTCATTGATTATCCGAAGTTGGAAGAAGAAAAATTGATTATTCGTCAGAATATCAATGGTGAGAAGTTTAATGTGAAACCTATTCTAAGAGCGGATGAAATTATTGAAGCACGTAAGGTTGTTCGTCAAGTCTATTTGGATGAGAAGATCGAGCGTTATATTGTAGATATTGTATTTGCAACTCGTTTCCCTGATAAATATGACCTCAAGGAACTAAAAGATATGATCGGATTCGGAGGTTCACCTCGTGCGTCTATCAATCTGGCTTTAGCTGCTCGTACGTATGCATTCATCAAACGTCGCGGCTACGTTATTCCGGAAGATGTACGTGCTGTAGCACATGATGTTCTTCGCCACCGTATCGGATTGACCTACGAAGCTGAAGCTAACAACATGACTTCGGACGAAATTATCAGTAAGATTCTGAATAAGGTTGAAGTGCCCTAATTTGTAGTTATAATACAGTCAATAAGTAGTCACAAATATCTATGCATGACTACTTAACTACCTACTAATTAACTACTGTATAAATGGAAACAAGTGAAATACTAAAAAAAGTTCGCCAAATTGAAATAAAGACACGAGGATTGTCTAACAATATCTTTGCAGGCCAGTATCATTCGGCTTTCAAGGGTAGGGGTATGTCATTTTCGGAAGTCCGTGAATATCAATTCGGTGATGATATACGTGACATAGACTGGAATGTGACTGCGCGCTTCAATAAACCTTATGTGAAAGTGTTTGAAGAAGAACGTGAACTGACAGTTATGTTAATGGTTGATGTTTCCGGAAGTTTGGAATTTGGTACGATCAAGCAGTTAAAGAAAGATATGGTGACGGAAATCGCTGCTACTCTTGCTTTCTCTGCCATCCAGAATAATGATAAAATAGGTGTGATTTTCTTTTCAGACCGGATAGAGAAGTTTATTCCTCCCAAGAAAGGACGTAAACATATCTTGTATATTATCCGTGAATTAATTGATTTCCAACCGGAAAGCCGTCGCACAAATATTCGTCTTGCCTTGGAATATTTGACAAACGTAATGAAAAGGCGTTGCACTGCATTTATCTTATCAGATTTTATTGATCAGGAAAGCTTTAAGAATGCGCTGACCATTGCTAACAGGAAACATGATGTAGTAGCATTGCAAGTATACGACAGGAGAGTCAGTGATCTTCCTCCAGTAGGACTGATGCAAATCAAAGATGCAGAAACTGGGCATGAACAATGGATTGACACCTCTTCCAAAGCTGTACGCCGGGCACATCGCGACTGGTGGATACAAAAGCAGACTGAACTGAACGATACTTTTACCAAAAGTAACGTAGATGCTGTATCCGTCAGAACCGATCAGGATTACGTAAAGGCATTGTTGAATTTATTTGCCAAACGAAATTAATGGAATCAAAGATGAATAGAAATATTATTCTGATAGCATTATTAGGTCTATTGTTTGTCAGTAAAGCAGTAGCGCAGTCTGTTACAGTAGAAGCAAAAATTGATTCATTGCAGATACTGATCGGCGAACAGGCGAAAGTGCAATTGCAAGTAGCCATGGATGCCAAACAGCGTGCTATTTTTCCTGCTTACACTGATACGTTGGTAAGAGGTGTGGAAATTATAGAAACAGTCAAACCCGATACCCAATTCCTGAACGATCGCCAGCGGATGGTGATTACGCAGGAGTACATTATCACTTCTTTTGACTCTGCTCTATATTATCTGCCGCCAATGCCGGTTACCGTAGATGGGAAAGTGTACAACTCCAAAGCTTTGGCATTAAAAGTATATTCAATGCCGGTTGACACCTTACATCCTGACCAGTTCTTCGGACAAAAACCTGTGATGAAAGCGCCTTTCGCATGGGAAGACTGGTATGGATTGATCGCTTGTTCATTCCTGGCTTTACCTTTGCTTGGTTTACTGATTTATCTGATTGTTCGTATACGTGATAATAAGCCGATTATCCGTAAAATTAAAGTTGAACCCAAATTGCCGCCACATCAGGCTGCAATGAAAGAGATAGAACGTATCAAGACAGAGAAGGTATGGCAGAAAGGGCAATCGAAGGAGTACTATACCGAACTAACCGATGCTATTCGTACATATATTAAGGACCGTTTCGGATTTAATGCATTGGAAATGACTTCTTCTGAAATAATCGATCAGTTATTGGAAATGAATGATAAAGAGGCCATATCAGACCTAAAACTATTGTTCCAGACTGCTGATTTGGTGAAGTTCGCGAAGCATAATCCTCAGATGAATGAAAACGATGCTAATTTGATCAATGCCATTGATTTTATCAATGAGACCAAACAACCGGAAGAGGAAAATCAGAAACCGCAACCAACGGAAATCACTATTATTGAGAAACGTTCTTTACGTGTTAAAGCTATGCTGATTTGTGGAATTGCATTGTTATCAGCAGCATTGATCGGTACCTTTATATATATAGGTCTACAGTTATACAATCTTTTTGTATAAAGGATGTATAGCTTAATACTAAATAGTAAACTGTTAAATCATAAATAAAATGGTTTTTGCCAATATTGAATATCTGTTTTTGCTATTATTGCTTATACCGTATATTGTATGGTATATCCTGAAGCAAAAGAAAAGTGAAGCAACTCTTCAAATTTCGGATGCCCGGGTATATGCACATACACCTAAAAGTTATAAGAATTATTTGTTGCATGTTCCATTTCTATTACGCTGCCTTGCTTTAGTACTGGTTATTTTGGTTCTTGCACGCCCGCAAACTACTAATAAGTGGCAGAACAGTGAGATAGAAGGAATTGATATTATGCTGGCTATCGACGTTTCTACCAGTATGCTGGCTGAAGACTTGAAGCCGAACAGACTGGAAGCTGCTAAAGACGTAGCTGCAGAGTTTATCAATGGACGTCCCAATGATAATATCGGTATTACATTATTTGCAGGAGAAACTTTCACCCAATGTCCGTTGACTGTAGACCATGCTGTACTGTTGGATATGATACATAATATCAAATGTGGTCTTATCACTGACGGTACTGCTGTCGGTATGGGTATTGCAAATGCTGTAACCCGCTTAAAAGATAGCAAAGCAAAATCCAAAGTTATTATCCTATTGACGGATGGTACTAATAATAAGGGAGATATTTCGCCAATGACAGCGGCAGAAATAGCAAAAAGCTTTGGTATTCGTGTATATACCATCGGAGTAGGTACCAATGGAATGGCTCCTTATCCTTATCCAGTCGGAAATACGGTGCAATATGTAAGTATGCCGGTAGAAATTGATGAAAAGACATTGACAGAGATTGCCGGAACGACAGATGGTAACTATTTCCGGGCTACGAGCAACTCGAAGCTTAAAGAAGTATATGAAGAAATTGATAAACTGGAAAAGACGAAACTGAATGTAAAAGAGTATAGTAAGCGGGACGAAGAATATCATTGGTTTGCTTTAGCAGCTTTCCTCTGTGTCTTGTTGGAAGTACTATTACGTAATTCGGTACTCAAGAAAATTCCATAAGGATGTTTGTCAATCGTTATTTGCCAATCATAAAATAGTAAGAAGATGTTTCGATTTGGAGAACCTACATATTTATATTTATTGCTGCTATTACCTTTTTTAGCAGCTTTCTACTTGTATTCCAATTACAAGAGGAGAAAGAATATCCGACGTTTCGGAGATCCGACTTTGTTGGCTCAGTTAATGCCTGACGTATCCAAATATCGTCCGGATGTAAAATTCTGGATTATTTTTGTTGCTATTGGTTTGTTCTCCGTATTACTGGCACGCCCTCAATTCGGTTCAAAACTGGAAACGGTTAAACGCAAGGGAGTAGAGGTAATTATTGCTTTGGACATTTCAAACTCTATGTTAGCGCAGGATGTACAGCCTAGCCGTTTAGAAAAAGCAAAAAGATTAATATCCAGATTAGTAGATGAGCTTGATAATGATAAGGTAGGTATGATTGTATTTGCCGGTGACGCTTTTACACAGCTGCCAATTACAAGTGACTATATTTCTGCTAAGATGTTCTTAGAATCCATTAGTCCTTCGTTGATTTCTAAACAGGGTACAGCTATTGGGGAAGCAATCAATCTGGCAGCCCGTAGTTTCACCCCGCAAGAAGGGGTAGGTCGCGCCATTATTGTCATTACTGATGGTGAAAATCATGAAGGTGGTGCAGTGGAAGCTGCCAAAGCTGCGGCAGAAAAGGGTATTCAGGTAAGTGTATTGGGAGTAGGTATGCCTGATGGCGCTCCAATACCGGTGGAAGGAACGAATGATTACCGCCGCGACCGGGAAGGTAATGTGATCGTTACCCGTTTGAATGAAGCTATGTGTCAGGAAATTGCAAAAGAAGGAAAAGGTATATATGTACGAGTAGATAATTCTAATTCAGCCCAAAAGGCCATCAATCAAGAAGTGAATAAAATGGCGAAGTCTGATGTAGAGTCGAAAGTATATACGGAGTTTAACGAACAATTCCAGGCTATTGCATGGGTTATTCTACTATTGTTATTGGCAGAAATCTTAATTCTGGATCGCAAAAATCCTTTATTTAAGAACATTCACCTGTTTTCTAATAAGAAATAGTTATACGTATGTTAAAAAGTAAATATATTCTATTCGCTGTATTTCTGTTAGCGGCAGCTGGTGTATCGGCTCAGAAAGCAGAACGCGACTATATCCGTAAGGGAAACCGTCTGTTTAATGATAGCGTATTTGTTGATGCAGAGGTGAACTACCGAAAGGCCTTGGAAGCTAATCCCAAGTCTACGGTATCCATGTATAATCTGGGAAATACCCTTTCGCAACAGCAAAAGTTTCAGGATGCCATGGAACAATATGTATCGGCCAGCAAAATAGAAAAAGATAAAATGAAACTCGCCCATATTTATCACAATATGGGGGTAATTTTCCAGGCTGGTAAAGACTACGCCAAAGCTGTAGATGCATATAAAATGTCACTGCGTAATAATCCTACCGATCATGAAACCCGGTACAATTTGGCTCTCGCACAGAAAATGCTGAAAGACCAACAAAATCAGCAGAATCAAGATCAAAATCAGGACCAAAACAAAGATCAGCAAAAACAAGATCAGAAACAGGACCAGAATAAAGACAAACAGAAGGATCAGAAACAAGATGAAAAGAAAGATCAGCAGCAACCACCGAAATCTGAAAAGAAACAAGATAATCAGATGTCAAAGGAAAATGCTGAACAATTACTGAATTCTGTCATGCAGGACGAGAAAGATGTGCAGGATAAAGTGAAGAAACAACAAAAAGTTATGCAAGGCGGTCGCTTGGAAAAAGATTGGTAATATAAAGTTGATGATATAAATTTCATAAGCAATGAAAAAACTGATTATTATATTGATGGCATTGATAGCATATAGCACTCATGCGTTTGCTGATAAGGTGTCTTTTACTGCTTCTGCTCCTGATGCAGTGGTAGTAGGCGAACAATTCAGGCTGTCGTATATTGTAACTACACAAAAAGTGAAAGATTTTCGGGCACCATCAATCAAAGGTTTTGATGTATTGATGGGTCCAAGCCGTTCACAACAAAGTAGTACTCAAATAGTGAATGGTAATGTTACATCTACTAGTAGTATTACATTTACATACATATTAATGGCTAATAATGCCGGAGAATACACAATACCCGGTGCCTCCATTGTTGCCGATGGTGACCAAATGGTGTCAAACTCAGTAAAGATTAAAGTATTGCCACAAGATCAAGGTGGCAATAACGGGCAAAATAATAGTAGTAGTGGTTCTATACATTCCTCATCTGGTACAAGTGTCTCTAATCAGGACCTTTTTATTATGGCAAGTGCCAGTAAAACAAATGTGTATGAACAGGAGGCTTTTGTCCTGACCTATAAAATTTACACCAGAGAATCCAACTTACAACTTAATAATGCGAAATTGCCCGACTTTAAAGGTTTCCATTCTCAAGAAATAGAAATGACAACTAATGCAAGATGGACTCCGGAGCATTATCAGGGACGTAATTACTATACAACGGTTTATCGCCAGTTTGTTCTCTTCCCACAACAATCAGGAAAGCTATATATTGATCCGGCACAGTTCCAGATGACTATCGGAAAACCTGTGCAATCAGATGATCCTTTTGATGCCTTCTTCAATGGAGGAAGTAATGTCATTGAAATTAAAAAAAATATTTCCACTCCTAAGATAGCAATAAATGTCAATCCGCTTCCTACAGGTAAACCTGCAGATTTTTCAGGTGGAGTGGGAGAGTTCAATATATCTTCTTCTATCAACAGTAAGGAACTGAAAACCAATGATGCTATTACTATTAAACTGGTAATATCCGGTACAGGTAACCTGAAGTTGATTTCTAATCCGGAAATTAAATTCCCGGATGATTTTGAAGTATATGATCCCAAAGTAGACAATCAAGTCAGATTAACCCGGGAGGAATCCCAGGCAATAAAATTATTGAATATTTGGCAATTCCGAGACATGCCGGAACATATAAGATTCCGGGAGTATCTTTCAGCTATTTTGATATTCGCTCCAAGTCTTACAAAACACTGAAAACAGAAGATTATGTAGTAAATGTTGAGAAAGGTGCAGGTAATGCGGATCAAGTAATTGCTAACTTCACGAATAAAGAGGACTTGAAAGTATTAGGTGAAGACATCCGTTATATCAAACAGAATGAAGTTACTCTCCAACCTAAAGGAAGTTTCTTCTATGGTTCAATGACATATTGGTTGTTCTATATCATTCCGGCTCTTGCCTTTATTATTTTCTTCATTATTTATCGTAAACAAGCTGCTGAAAATGCAAATGTTGCTAAAATGCGTACGAAAAAAGCAAATAAAGTGGCAACGAAGCGAATGAAGCTTGCAGGAAAATTACTCTCCGAAAATAAAAAAGATGCTTTCTACGATGAGGTATTAAAGGCATTGTGGGGATATATAAGTGACAAACTGAATATTCCGGTATCTCGTTTATCTAAAGATAATATTGAAGAAAAACTAAGAAATCACGGAGTAAATGAGGAACTGATCAAAGAATTCCTGAACGCATTGAATGATTGTGAATTTGCCCGGTTTGCTCCAGGTGATGAGAATCAAGCTATGGATAAAGTTTATTCTTCTTCAATAGAAGTAATAAGCAAAATGGAGAATTCAATAAAACATTAACCCAGAAGAGATTATGTCATGAAAAAGATATTATTTTTTATATTATTATCAATGTCGCTTACTTGTTTCGGACAAGATTCGTTAAGCATTGATACTAGACAAACGAATGGAGTTGATTCTATCCACGCTTCGCATACCACATTTTCCAGTAATACACTGGAAGATGCAACAAAAGCTGAAGGAGATTCCGCATATATAAAAGAAGATTATGCAGCAGCTATTCAGATATATGAAGCATTACTGAAAAATGGAGAAGCTGCCGATGTCTATTACAATCTGGGAAATAGTTATTATAAAATAGGGGAGATAGCGAAAGCTGTTTTAAATTATGAGCGTGCTCTGCTATTACAACCAGGAAATGGTGACATCCGTGCTAATCTTGAAGTGGCACGTGCAAAAACAATAGACAAGGTTGAACCTGTTCCTGAAGTGTTCTTTGTATCATGGATCAAGTCTCTGACAAATAGTATGAGTGTAGATGCATGGGCCACATGGGGGATTGTCTCCTTTATTCTATTGATTATCGCTCTCTATTTCTTTATATTCTCCAAACAGATTATGTTAAAGAAAATAGGATTCATATCAGGAATCATTTTGCTGATTGTCACTGTTTGCTCTAATCTTTTTGCTTCGCAACAAAAAGAACATTTGGTTAATCGAAGTGAGGCGATAGTAATGAATCCGAGTGTAACAGTACGGAGTACTCCAAGCGAGAGTGGAACTAGCTTGTTTATTCTCCATGAAGGGAGAAAGGTAAGTGTCAAAGACAACTCTATGAAAGAATGGAAAGAAATTCGACTGGAAGATGGAAAAGTCGGGTGGGTACCAGCTTCTGCTATCGAGGTGATATAAAGGTCATTAATAGATTTTATATATTCAAGAAAAAAAGATAAGCAAATAATTTGTTTTATCTTTTTTTTTGCTTAAGTTTATAGCGTGATAAAAAAATCACATAGTATTAACCATTAAATTTATGAGACATGAGAACAATAACGTTTAATGAACTTCGTAAAATTAAAGATTCATTGCCTAGCGGTAGCATGCATAGAATAGCAGACGAACTTGGTTTGCACGTAGATACAGTGCGAAACTTCTTCGGAGGACACAATTTCAAGGAGGGAAAAAGCGTCGGAATACATCTCGAGCCCGGTCCAGATGGTGGGCTTGTAATGTTGGATGACACGACCGTTCTTGATCGGGCTTTAAAAATCCTAGATGAATTGAATATGAGTATGCAAAAAGAACAGGCTACCGAATCTGTGCAAGTTTAAAATATAGCAAACAGAAATCCCAATTGCGTTAAACAATTGGGATTTCTTATTTGTTCACCTTCAAAAACAGATTATTATGGAAGATAAATTAGTAACCTTAGCTATTCTGACTTATACAAAAGCTCAGATTCTAAAGAATGTCCTCGAAAATGAAGGAATAGAAACATACATTCATAACGTAAATCAAATACAACCTGTTGTATCTTCAGGAGTACGTCTACGAATTAAAGAAAGTGATCTACCACGTGCATTAAAAATAACGGAAAGTTCTACCTGGTTATCTGAAAGTATAGTGGGAGAGAAGGAGCCCAAAGTAAAAGATAAATCAAATAAGATTTTAATTCCTGTCGACTTCTCTAATTATTCGATGAAAGCATGTGAATTTGCCTTCAACCTAGCTAAAACAGAGAACGCAGAGATTATTTTGTTGCATGTATATTTTACACCTATATATGCATCGTCATTGCCATACGGAGATGTATTCAACTATCAAATTGGAGATGAAGAATCTGTAAAAACGATTATCCAAAAAGTCCATTCTGATCTCAATGCTTTATCAGAGAAGATAAAAGAAAAAGTTGCATCAGGCGAATTTCCCAACGTTAAATATAGCTGCATCTTACGTGAAGGTATTCCAGAGGAGGAAATCTTAAGATATGCTAAAGAACAGCGTCCTATGGTTATCATTATGGGTACCCGAGGTAAAAATCAGAAAGACATTGATTTAATTGGCAGTGTAACCGCTGAAGTTATTGACAGGAGTCGCACGGCTGTATTGGCTATTCCGGAAAATACACCATTTAAACAGTTTAGTGAAGCAAAACGGATTGCCTTTATTACCAATTTTGATCAAAGAGATCTAATTGCTTTCGAGGCATTCTTTAATACTTGGAAATCATTCCATTTTTCTGTATCTTTGATACACCTTACAGATTCTAAAGACACCTGGAATGAAATAAAACTGGCAGGTATAAAAGAATATTTTCACAAGCAATATCCGGGGCTTGAAATTCATTATGACGTAGTGATGAATGATAATTTATTAAAGGGACTTGATCAGTATATCAAAGATAATCATATAGATATAATCACTTTGACTTCTTACAAAAGGAATATTTTTGCTCGATTATTTAATCCAAGTATTGCCAGAAAAATGGTTTTTCATTCAGATACACCATTGCTTGTTATTAACAGCTGATCAGATCAGGCAAAAAATAAGCGTCCAAGATTAGGGAATAATTAATATTATGTTTAATATAAAAAAGGAGTAATATAATGACCTTACTCCTTTTTCTATTTTTATTTAAATAAAGAAAATGATCTGTTCCACTCAAGTCCATATCAAATATAAGATTTTTCAATTACTACTTTAAACTATTGAATAAAAAAAAGAAGACTACTATTTCTAATAGCCTTCTTATATTTTTTCAGAAAACGATCTTACTTCATCATCTTATCGATTTCTTCGAATTCAGGTCCCATATTCAAGTTATAGTAAACTCTGTAAAGACCTTGCAACCATAAATCTTTCTGGTCAGGTTTTAAAGCTCTAGCTTTTTCATAGAAGGGCTTTGCTTCTTCATAGAATTTCTTCACTGTAGCTTGTGCCTCTGCATATTTCGGATCATTGATATCTGTTGTAGCTTTATCAGCATAATCCTGAGCCTTCATCAAATACACTAATCCTACATTAGAATATGCCTCTGCATATTCAGGATCTGCAGCAATAGCTTTCTTGTAGAACTCAATAGCTTTATCATATTCTTTCATATTATGATAAAGATACGCTTTCACATAAAGATACAACTTGTTATTAGCATCAGTAGACAACATTCTATCAGCAAATTCCATTGCTTTAGAAGCTTGGTTAGAGCTAGTATAGTAATCTACCAAATTCGCAAAGAAATAATCATTTCCAGGGAATTTTAAAATACCTTCTTCCAATGATTTAACCCATGCTGCAGTATCACCTTTAGCTTTATATGCATCTGCCATCAATTGCATTGCAAACTTACCGCCATCTTTGTCATCCAAAGCAGCAGGAGCATATTTAATAATTGCATCTTTATCTCCTACTCTGTCAGCAGCCAATGTTGCGTAATATGCTATTTGTGCCAAAAGAGTATCTGTTTTAGCCAAATTTTGCTCTGCCAACATAGGATAAGAAGCTGATTCTACGTATGTTGCAAAGAATTGCAAAGCTTCCTTATTCTTATCAAGGTTAAAGAATTGAATACCACCGTTAATTAAGTTAGGACGTTCAACCAATATAGTTGAAGCATTTGCTTTTCTATATTTGTTTTTAATTTTACCTTTTTCATTAGGTACTTGAGCTAGATCATCACATTTAGTATAATACTCAAACATTTTTAAAATGCTGTTGTATGCCTTCAATGTGTCAAACGGCTGTTTCAGAACACCTTTCTTATCACGTTCTTCTTCAATAAAACGTTTCTGAATAAATCCAGCAACGTCCCATGTGTCAGGAAGATCCTTGGTCTCAGGGTTCTTAATGGCTTCATTAATCAGCTTTTCAGCTTGATTAAAATTCGGTTTTACATCACTGGCAATGCTTTTGGCTTCTTTTACATTCTTCATTTGAGCGAATGATAAGCTTACGGCCATCAATAAAACCATTGAAAATAATACTCTTTTCATGATTGTTGTTTGATTAATTATTAATATTATGTCTATTCCTCAATTTCGTTGTTATTTTCATTAACATCTGTAGCAGTATCTGCATTGTCAACATCCTGATCAGTAGTCAGATCACTGACAATAGTACCTTCTGCTTCTTCTGCGGGAACTTCATCCTCAAGACTTTCTGTCATTACTTTACATACAGAACCAATCTGATCGTTACGTTTTTCAAGATTAATCAGACGGACACCTTGAGTTGCACGTCCCATAATACGGACATCAGCAACTTTCAGACGGATAGTTATTCCGGATTTATTGATAATCATTAAGTCGTTCTCATCAGTCACTGACTTAATTGTTACCAACTTACCTGTTTTTTCAGTAATATTCATGGTCTTTACACCCTTACCACCGCGATTAGTCTTACGATAATCTTCAATTTCAGAGCGTTTACCATATCCCTGTTCAGAAACAACCATTACGGATTCTGTTTCCAAATCTTTTATACATATCATTCCTATTACTTCATCCTGACCATCATTATCCAATGTAATACCACGTACACCTGTAGCCGTACGTCCCATTACACGAACTGCAGCTTCATGGAAACGAATAGCCCGACCATTACGATTAGCAATAATGATTTCATTATTACCATTCGTCATTCGAACTTCAATTACACTGTCATCCTCACGAATTGTAATAGCATTTACACCATTCTGACGCGGGCGTGAATATTGTTCAAGCAATGTCTTCTTGATAACACCTTTCTTCGTACAGAATAATACGTAATGACTATTGATATATTCAGTGTCATCCAGGCTCTTAACACGCAAATATGCAGTAACACTGTCATCAGAGTCAATATTTAACAGGTTTTGTATAGCACGTCCTTTGGAATTCTTCGTTCCTTCCGGTATCTCATAAACTTTCAGCCAATAACATTTACCTTTTTGTGTAAAGAACATCATGGTATTGTGCATAGTAGCCGGATATATATGCTCTACAAAGTCCGCATCACGAGTTTCTGTTCCCTTAGAGCCTACCCCACCACGATTCTGCGCACGGAATTCTGTTAATGGCGTACGTTTGATATATCCCATA
>OLRE01002927.1_pt1 | contig 12957 bp, 4 predicted proteins | sample 1672461 | NCBI WGS metagenome assembly OLRE01 (sample SAMEA3136688, study PRJEB25190) | human gut metagenome | biome: human gut; feature: human-associated habitat; material: faeces | place: Austria | collected 2013
CCTCCAGCACCACATAGTCGCCCACTTTCAGGGTGGCGGTGATGGTGGCGGTGCCTTCGGCTACGCCGGTAACAACGAGGTTACGTTCCGACACTTCCACGGTAGCCACATTTTCCTTGTCGGAGGTAGCAGTCAGGGTCATGCCCTCCGGCACAGTGACCGTCTTGAGGGTCAGAGTGTTGGTGTCGGCGGCCTTGGCCGTAGTGAGGATCATGGAGGCATCGGTCAGCTTCAGAGCGTAGCCGCCCTCGTCTGTTTCGTCTACCAGGTCAGTTGCCTTGTAAGCAGCTTCGGCAGCGGCGGGATAATAAACTTTCACATTTTCCTGCTTGGTGGTGGCAGTACCCATCACATTTGTGCCTAACTGGGGCGGGGTAGCACCCTCCATAACAAGCGATCCACCATCTCCGTCATCAAAGGCTTTCTGGAATGCCTGCTGACCAATGCTTGTAACAGAAGCAGGAATGACTGCAAGTTCAAGAGAGTTACAGTTCCCGAACACCTGTTTCCCAACTGTTTTCACGCCGTTAGGAATGTTGACATTTTTCAGACTTGTGCATTGGAAAAATGCGCGTTCACCTATCTCCGTCAAACTCTCTGGCAAATTGATCGTTTCAAGGGCTTTGCATCCATTAAAAGTCCTATTTCCAAGAATGGTCAATGTATCAGGCAAAGTTATGGTTTTTAGTTCAGTACATCCCGAAAATACCCCGTTGATTCCAGTGAGTTCCTTGACAGGACCCAGAATCTTGACTGTAGCCAAACTGGAGCAGCTTGAAAAAGCCCCATCGCCAATTTCGGACACATTTTCAGGAATTGTGATACTCTCCAGGCTTTTGCAGGCGCGGAATGCCATTTTTCCAATGCTGACCAAAGACTCCGGCAAAATGATAGATTTCAGAGTTTCCATATTGTTGGGGGTCTGCGTAGAATAAGCATTGAACGCATCCGCGCCAATGTACTTGATACCCTCCGGCACCACCACATTCTCCTGCCAGTCCAGCACACGGATCAGGTTCTCGGAATCATAGAGAACGCCGTCTTGCAGCTTAAAGATGCTGCCCTCTGCAAAGGTGACATTTCCCTTGCCCTCATTCGCATCCGCATCAAAATACTCGTCAAAGGTGTCGGTCTGAATTTCCGTAACACTGGCAGGAATCTCAACCGTATTCAGTTCGTCGCAGGACTTAAAAACAGTGTGCCCCAGAGACTTGACAGAACTCGGTAAGCTGAGGGTAGTAATCTTACAGTCGCAGAACGCGCTATCGCCAATCGACTCCAGCTTGCTTCCTTCTGCAAAAGTGATGCTGGTAAATGCCGCAAAGGTAAAAGCTTCTCTTTGAAGACTGGTTACAGATGCGGGAATGGAGATACTTGTGCAGGAAGCATTAGAAAAGGCACCTTCCCCGATATAGGTGAGTCCTTCGGAAAGAGTGACTTCGGTGCCGGTCATTTCAAAAAATGCGCCGTCTCCAATTCCCACCACGGTGTAAGTCTGTCCATTATGAGTAATCGTTGCAGGGATTTCCAGTGTTGAGCGATTGCTGTATTCCGTGCCAGCAAACACATTGTCTGTATGTTGGGCGCAATTATGCCCCTTCCAACTCCAATACCACGGGGCAACTTCTACCTCTTTATCACTTACCTCGGAATAAGCAATATTCCCCTCAACGAAGTCAAAGGTTTCCCGGACATATTTAGGATGCCCGTCATTGTTGTCCACCCAGCCGGGGATGGTCTTATCGCCCTCGGTATTTGCCGGAGTAGATTCCAAAGTATTTTCCTCGGTGGGAGCTGTTTCTGGCGGAACGGTCTCCAGAATCGACAGTCCTTCGCTTTCTTCCTCTGGCATTTCATACAGTGGGCAGTTTTCCTCATGGCTTTCTGCCGCACCCCCCTCGTCTGTGGTACAGACGAGGGGGGTGTTTTCCGCTTCATCACCCTCTGCAGCCAGCGCCGCCGTTGGAACCATAGTTCCAACGAGCGCAGCACTCAGCAGAAGGGATAAGAGCTTCTTTCCTTTCATTGATTGATGCCTCCCTCATGGCCTACTCCGCTAATCAGCGTTATACCATCGGCCGATTGAATAGAAGAAAAAATCTCAGGGGTCGGTGCGTCCACCCCAGGGGCAATCGCTCCCAAATTGTAGATGGTATTCTCCGCAGCACCAGTCAGTTTCGTTTTTGCCCAGTTCTCAAAGTCAGGAATTTCCATTCCTTTGTAGGTAGCCAAAAATGCGCTAAACGGGCTGGAACAATAAAGTTCTACAGGTGCCATACTATCGTTGTCCGCATAGAAATGGAACTCAGACATGAACTCCTTGTCCAAGCGGAACAAGCAATGATAAACCTGTGTGTTGTTAGACACGCAGTTAGAAGTGACGGAACCACCGGAAATGTTAAACACATTCGCCTTGTTTTCATTGGTCACATTCCCATAGATGCCTTCGTTCAGGACAACAGTAGCAAAGCTGTTCCAAGCGTTATCGGTTTCGACAAAACCCTTCAGATTAGAATTGGTGATGTTGAACGTGGTGTCGATGGTCCAGATGTTCATAGCACACCAGCCCCAAATATTAGAGTTGGTGATGTTAATAACGGAATCAGCCATATCCCGAACACCGTCTACAATATCACCCGCCATATTGATGGGATAGCCAAAGCCAAGGATCGCGCTGTTGTCAATGATGTTCAGCTCCAGTCCTTTGTTGTTCCAAAGGCTGATGCCTCTGGTATCGGCCTGGTCAGACCAATTCTCATAGGTTTTATTCTCAGGCTTTTTGCTGTCCTGGATGATGGAGCTATCAATCGTAACGGTTGCGCCAGCCACCGTACCGTTGCTACCAAAACCAATCCCACGGTTATTGACATTCCAAAGGCTGTCATTCAGCTTAAAGTTGGGTTTGTTGCTGACAATTTCGAGGCCGCGCCCGCCGCTGCTGGTGGCATCCAAATCCAGGTCGTCGAACGTCACAGCATCATTTGTATTCAGTTGAATGGCGTATCCGGTTCCCGTATAGGTCAGAGTATGGCCATTTCCATCCAGGGTAATGCTCTTGTTGATGTTCAGCGGCGTGGTAATCGTGGTGTTCTTGTTCAGCTTGATTGTGCTGCCGGCCTCGGCAGCGTCGATCTGCGCCTGCAAATCGTTGGCGTCCGCCGCAAACGCTGCGGGCACCATGGCCGCCATCAGGCAGCCGGCTGTCAAAATGGAAAGTAACTGCTTTTTCATTGGGTTTGTCTCCCTTCGTGAAGATAAATTTAACCAATCCCCTATCGAGAATCAGTTCCAACGTAATGTGTGTTACCCGTGGTGTACCAACTCCCCTTCCCCATCTTTGTTCAGGATGCTCCGCTGGATTTGCTCTCGCTGCCTGCATTGCCACAAAATCAGCAGTTTGTCTATAAAGCGCCGCAGGCCCTTACTTAAACTACATATTATTTATAGTCAGTTTATCACAAGAAACCTTGTTTTTCAAGAGGGTGTGTTCATTTGCGGCATAACAAATTTGACCGTCAAGAGCTTATTTCTCGGACGGCCTGTTAAAGTGCGTCTCCTCACAGCTTTACGGAAAAAATCTGGGGAATGTTTATGACAGATATAGATATTTTAGGGATATCAAAAACTCTTTTGGAGACAAACTGCTGATTTTATCCTTAACGAACCAGCCCCAACTGTTCCAGCTGCCGGGCATGGTCCGCACCGCTGGAAATCAGATAGATGCGGGTCGTCTCGACAGAGCTGTGACCAAGAAGGTCAGCCAGCTTCACCACATCACAGCAAACCTTGTAAAACGTCCGGGCAAAGAGGTGCCGAAGATTATGGGGAAAAACCTTGGTGGGCGCAATCCCCGCCTGTCCGCACAGCGCCTTCATTTCCGCCCATATTTGTTTCCGGGACAGCCCGCTCCTGCTTCTGGTGAGAAAGATCTCGCCAGAGGCAATTTTATTTTTACGGGCGTACTTCCGCAGCTTCCGGCACAGCTTTTGGGGCAATAGGATGGTGCGTATCTTCCCCTTGAGGAAAATTTCCGCCCGTCCGGCCCGGGCCGCCTCCACGGTGATATAGCGCACCTCGGACACCCGGATGCCAGTGGCACAGAGGGTCTCCATCACCAGCGCCAGCCGCTCCCGCCCCAGGCTCCTGGCGGTCTCCAACAGGCGGTCATACTCCCCGCGGGTCAACTCCCGGCGCTCTTCCCGGAACAACCGCCTTTGAATGCGCAAAAACTTGGACCGGCACTCGTCCCACCCCAAAAAATGGAACAAGCCGTTCAGCGCCGCCAGCATGGAGTTGATCGTGACAGGTGCATACCCCTGCGCCAGAAGATGCGTTTTCCACTCCGATGTCCGGTCTTTGCTTACGGGGGCACCCTTCAGCCAGCGGGCAAAGGCGCCAATGTCCCGCAGATATTTTTCAATCGTTCCCGCGCTCTTCTCCTCCCCAGACAGCCATGTGCGATAGGCCGTGATTTGTTCCATTGTCAGGTTATATTGATTCATCGTGCAGAGCCTCCATTGACAAAGTAATATCCATATTTTATCTTGCCAAAGCGGCTCTATACGGTTATCCCGGAAGGGAATCCCTTCTACAAGAAAAGAAATCGGAACACAGTCCGGTTTCCCCGGACCGTGTTCCGATCCCGCATTGTCATGCTTTCCGGGCGCGGCCCACTGCACCATTCCGCCTCGGTCTGCCCGTCCCTCCCGCAGACGCAACATGGGCGCGAATGTCTCACTTGACATTCGCGCCCATTGTGTCTGGCACCGCTGCTGTTTTCCTCTGCCCCCTTGTTTGGATGGGGGCATCACAGGCGGTTTTTTCCGCCGCGCCCACTGGGTCAATCAGTCCGCCAGACCGGTCCAGTCCTCCGTCCCGCCGGACTTTTCATAGTCGTGGGCATTGGTGGCCTCGACAATGTTGTAATAAGCCCAATTCGTCTGCGCTACATCCGGGAATTGGCGCAGCTGGTCCTTGTGGCTGTCCACATAGTCCTTGTCCGCCGCGCGGCCCAGCATCCGGTTGACGATGGTGGTCACTTCGGCACGGGTAATGGTGTTGTTCGGGCGGAAAGTCCCGTCCTCATAGCCGTTGATCCAGCCATACCGGATCGAGCCAACCACCTGGTCATAGAACCAGTCGCCGGCATTCACATCGGTAAAGATGTTCTCGCCGCTGGTATCCAGGTCGGCAAACCGCATGGCAATGACCGTGAACTCCGCCCGGGTGATGGCACGGTCCGGGGCAAACCGGCCGTCACCCACCCCCTGGAGGATGCCGAGAGAGGCCAGTGTATGCACAGCCTTGGCATACCATGCGTCTGCGGCCACGTCTGTGAAGCTGACCGCTCCGGAAACCTCCTGGTTCAGCAGCAAGTTATAGAACATCTGTGCGGCCTCCGCCCGGGTCATGTTCTTGTTCGGGCCAAAGGAGCCGTTGGCGTAACCGCTCAGATAGGCAGTGTGGTCCTTGGTGTTCAGCCAGTCGGACACCCCGGTATCCTCCGGGTCGGCCACGCCGCTTGCCAAGGCAAAGACCGCCTCAATGGTGTGCTTTTCCCGCACCTTTTCAAAGGTGTACTTCTCCACTGCGCCTACGCTCTTGCCGTCCACCAGCACGTCGGAGATCACATAGCCCTCATTTGCCGTGATGGTAAAGGTCTTGTCACTGTTGCGGCTCACGCGCACACTGCCGCTGGGGCTGATCTTGCCGCCGGCACCGGCGCTGGCCGTGATGGTGTAACGGGTGGTGCCGCTGCTATTGCGGGCAAAGCTGGCTACGATGGTCGTATTCTCGGTGATGTTCTGCAGCGTATAGCCGCTCACTGCGCCCACGCTCTTGCCGTTTACGGTGACATCGGCAATGTGATAGCCGGAATCAGCGGTGATGGTGAAGTGCTTACTCTCGCCGCAGTTCACCTTCATTGTTCCAGACGGGGCAATGCTGCCGCCGGCACCGCTTACACTGGCGGTCACCGTGCAGGTCTGCGCCTCTGGGTCGTCATACTTATCCGGGATGCCGTCACCGTCCTTATCCGCAGAAAAGGTCACGATGATGCTTTGGTCATCCTGAACATTCGAGAAAGTATAGGTCTTTTGCGCGGTATCATAGCCTTCCAATTCCAACTTGCCGTTGTTCAGGTATGTGGTATCGTCAATGACGATCCGATCTACTGCATACCCATTGTTGGGTGCAAAGGCAAAGGCCTGGTCGCCGTTCTTCTCAACGGTGGCTGCCGTATCCGGAGAAATGCTACCGTTAGGACCGGTGAAGGGATAGATCACATAGTCTTCGCCTATCACGTCTGGGCGGTCATCCTTGTCTTTATCGTAACCCCAGACAGCATAGACTTCGATGTCTTGGCTGTCAAAGGTCACAGCAGGAACAATGGTAACCTCCGCGAAAGCTGTCTTATCTTCATCGCTGCTGCTGAAGATTCTATCCGTCTTGGTCGTGGACCAACCGAGGAACATAACCTTTACATTCTCCGCTCCAGATTCCTGATAGGACAGGCCGCTGCCATCGGCCAGCGCCACAGTCTGCTTGGAGACATACTTGTTGGCATCGCTTACAGAACCGCTGACTGTATCGCCTTCCATGGCATTCGTATCATAGGTCAGGCTGTACTTGCCTGTTTCCTCCACATCTGGGGTACCATCTTCGTTGGCATCATAGCCCCAGACTGCGTAGACTTCATCGTCGGCAGTCAGGGTAAGGGTTTCAACGGTTGTCGGACCTTTCTCGTCAGAAGCACTGTAAATCTTGGTGTCCCTCTCCGTGGTCCAGCCGATAAAGATCATAGCGGTTCCGTTGTCCTCATCCGGCGCGTGCTTGGGCACATTTGTAGTTTCCAGAGTATAGTCCTCTGCTGCGTCAGCCTTAACTTCGACCTTGCCCGGCCCGCCGAAGCCTCCGTTGGTGTCGTAGGTCAAAGCGTAGGACTCCGGCTGCGGGTCAGGCTCGATTGGTTTATTCTTATCCGGGATACCGTCTCTGTCCTTGTCCTCAGCAAAGCTGACAACTACCTGTGTACCAGCCTGGACATTCTTCAAAGTCCACTTGCCTTGGCGGTTCTCGTCTGCGGTATACCCGCTGTCGCCATCATTGGTGAGAACAATATCACTGCCTACCTTGATGGTATCCAGTGCATAGTCCTCATTGGCGGTGATCGTGAACTCAACAGAGCTGCCTTTGATGACTGTCTTATTTTCAGGGCTGATCGAGCCGTTGTCACCATTCACCGAAGCAGTCACGGTAACAGTGTCTTTTTTCACATCCGGCGTCGTGCCGTCGCTGGAGTAGCCCCAGGCTGCGTAGAGGGTTGTACCGGTTGAGGAGATCGTTACCTCGCTTTGAAGTTGCTCGAGAACCTCTTTGTCCTCCGCACCATAGATCTTCTCGCTGTTATCCTCTGTCAGCCATCCAAGGAACAAGACCGCAATACCGTTCTCCTTTTCGTGTGTCGGCGCATCCACCTTCACCGGGGAACTGGACAAGCTGTAAGACTTGCTTTCCTCCAGTCCGGTTATAACCTTGGTATCTGTTTCCGCAGCAGCATCCCCGAATTTACCACCGTTGGCATCATAGGTCAGCGTGCGGTTGTATTTGTCGGGGATTTCACCGTCGCCTGTTACCGGAGCGAAGGTGATGCTGATGGTGTGGCCAGCTGTCACTTTCTCGAACTTGACGGACTTAAAACTGTTGGAAGTATAGCCCTTACCATTCGGGGATGTTGCACCTGCGGTATTCTTGTACTCATTATTGTCCACCGTGATGGTGTCCACTGCATAGCCGCTATCCGGCGTGATGTTTACCGTCAGATTCTGGCCGACCACCACATAGTAATCGTTGGAGCCTGCCTTCGTCAAAGCGTTTACAGGGGTGGAAGTGGTATCCATGCTATACTCGACTGTGGCAGTCCCGTTGTCACCGGTGCTCACCGTGATCTTATAAGTATTGTCGTTGATATCTGCGGTGCCATTGTCATTGGCATCGTAGCCCCAAACGGCGTAGACGGTTTCACTTTCAGTAATATCTATTTCAGAGACTGTCACAGGCCGTTCATCGTTGACGCTGTAAATCTTTTCGAGTTCGGTAGTAGACCAACCCATGAACACGACAGCGGTCTCCGTGCCATTCCAATTCGTTTTCGCATGGGTGGGAAGCCCTTCCTCGCCAGATGCCAGCAGTTTATAGCCGTCCTGCGCCACTACGGTGACCTCTTTGGTCTCCTTTTCTTCAGTGAATTTACCGCCATTGGCGTTGTAGGTCAGCGTGTAAGTAGTCTCCTTCACATCGGCGGTGCCATCTTCGTCGGTGTCATAGCCCCACACCGCATAGAGCGTTGTGAGTTTAGCCGGCATGGTGTAGTTTCCGCCTTTTTCATGGAAGTCCTCGCCCAGGGATTCGAACTCCGATTTGTCTGCCAAGCTGTATATTCTACTTGTCGCAGTTTCTGTCCAGCCGATCAGCGCAACCGCTTTTCCATCCACATCCTGGTGGGTCGGTGCACTTGAGGGGAGCGTAACGCTGGCACCACTATTTACACTTTGCGCTTGGGGCGGGGGGGCCTGCAAGCTTCCACTGATCGCGTTTCCATCATAAGTAAGCAGGTACGACACTTGGGCAGGATTGTATGTATTTGTGACAGTCACGTTCTTATCCAAGGTTGCAGCGCCAGCTTTCTCTTTGTAAAGGATCGCACCGGATTGCGCCCCCTCTTGATACACATCTCCGGTAAAAGCAGGCGTATAGCCAGGGACATTCTCCTGCTGTAACTGCCATACACTGCCTGCAGGCAGACCCTCAATGGTTGCACACTGGCCAGCTTTCAGCTTGAAGGTCCCATTATTGCCGATCTTCTGGCCCGAACTCTCACCTCCAATCTTGATTGTGTATTCGCCAGTCAGGGTATCATAACCATTCAGGTTAGCTAAGATAAGCTTGTATATAAATTCCTGGTCTGAATTTGCGCCATCTCCCTCAGTAGTTCCTACGGTCACGGTAAGACTTCCCGTAGGCGTGGCCTCTTTCAACAGACCGTTGTTCCCCAGATAGACGGTGACCTTCTCGTTTTCCCCCAGCTCGAACACCGGATGACGATAGGTACCGGCCGTTTGGGTTGTATTTTTGCCCTTGACACCATCCCCATCGGATACGCGGGAAAGCTTATTGGTTCCGGCCTTGATCTTGAGGACACCGTTGTCGATATCGGCGTTGCTATCATTACCACCTACAACAATGCGGCTGCCATCCTGCAGCATGTGATAGTCGGTTCGTTTTTGGGCAGCGGTGTCAGAGCTGCCTTCTGCCTGATAGTAAACATGCTGATAGTAATAGGCACGGCCAGACACATATTCTTCGGCTGCTTCAAGCCGATAAGCAGTTCCGCCAACTTGTACTGTCCCTGCATCTGGCAGAATAGTCGTTACCCCTGCAACCTCGGCGTCCTTCTCAGAAAGATAGATATCTTGACTTCCTGTGTTCACCAGATTGTAGAGGATGGTGTCCTCGGTATAGTGGTAGAAGGCGTTGGATTCCGCCGGGGTGAACACGGCGGTGGTGGTGCCGTATTCGCCATTCTCTTGATCCCATACCGCTTCATAATAATTGGTCTGGCCGTTCTTGGAGCGGCTCTTCAGATAGTCATTATCTGCCTCACTCCAATTGTGTTCATCCTCTTTGGCCACAGAGTAGAACAGACGGATCGGATAGGCGTTTTTGTCCAAGTTGATCGTATAGGAGGTCTCTCCCTGCTCATCTGTATCACCCTGTACCTTCACAGTACGCAGAGGGAGAAGATTCGCCGGAATTTCCCACACCAAAGTCTGTCCCTCATCACCGTTGGTCACGGTCAGCTTAATAGCGGACAGGCTTGCGCTGCCGTAAACCGGGTTTCCTTCGACAGTCCCCTCAAATGTATAAGTGGTGACATTGTCTTTGGTTTCAGGGCTATCTTTGGCTGTATATTCTTCTCCTGCAAAGACGATGGTCGGGGTACCGGTCACCTTCATGTACTTTCCCAGCTGATCGGTAAAAACCAGTTTACCGCTCTCACCGCCGGTACCTTCAGCGCCTTCGGTTACATCGGTCGGGGCCGTCGGTGCCTGATTGCTCACATCATCGGCAATCTGGCCGAAAATAGTACCCCAGTTGGCATTGGTAACATCGTAGTACTGGTCGTTGTACTCGAACTTATTTACCATGACATTCTCATTGTTAGCTTTGGTGATATTGGTTTGTTGCCAGCCCGCAATTCCGGCTGCGCCACTTCCGGTATGAATTGCAGCCGTGCCGCCTGTGTTATAATCACTGAACTTTTCTTTGAAGTAGTTGAGCGTCCAAGATGCAGTCGGATCTTCTTTATCTCCACCCGTTGCTGAAAAATGGCTTGGAACTGTCTGCGCGGGGTCCAGATAAGCATAAGCCAATGCCGGGGCATCGCACTTGTCCACATCCACACCAATTGTATAAACCCGGGCAGACTGACCGCTGTCCCCATAGTAATGCGCTGTTACCTGTTCCTTCATATAAGCAGCGGTCATGGCGGCAACAAAGGACTGGGCATAACGGCTTGTCGCTCGCTGGCCGGCCTCTCCAATGGTGGCTTCCTCGGGCGGCTCAATGAATTTCTCCGAGCCATACTTTGCCTCGCCCTCTGCCATCAGCACCATGACCGGTGCACGGGTGACGGTTATGCCACCGACGGTTGCCGTAGTTTCCTCCTCGCTCCGCAGCAACTGCATTCCTGTGTAAATGCCGTGCTGCGTATATTTGTGGGAGGTATTCGTGAGGCGTTCAAAAGAGCTTTCCTTTATTTCACCTCTTACCACTGCTGTTGCCTTTAACGTGTTGTTGTCTCTTGTTAGGAATGTACTACTACTCTCATAGTGCTCCAACGGAAGAAGAACGGAGGACTGGGTGGAATACCCCACCACAGCCACCCGGTTCTGCGGATTCGCATTCAGCAGCGTTTTCAGCGCCTCGTTCGCCGCCTGAATCATAGTATTGATCTGGTCATCCTCCCACATATTGTTGGATAAATCCAGCACAAACACAGTATCCGTTGGGACTTTGGTAACATCCGTAATGTCCGCAGCGGAACCCAAGGCGGAAAGCCCTACAAGGAAATCAGCGCTTGTCTCCTTATCGATTGTCACACTGCTCCCAATATCACCGCTCAAGGTGATATTTTCTTCGGATACCGTCTTATCCGTCCAAATACGGCCGATATCCTTGGTGGAGAGGGTATCGCCGCCAAAGACATCTTCCCACGTGGTTAGCGTGGAGGTGTCGGCTGAGACTGAACTGCTGTTTCCTCCACCTGGATCGTCCGTCGCCATCGCCGCCGTTGGGAATAACCCCACCAGCATAACCAGCGAAAGCGCCATTGCCAATAACCTTCGTTTCATGTCATGGTTACCTCCTTGTATTGTTCTTCTTTCCGGCGTTTGACCACATAGTTTCTCTTATGTGGTCATAGCAGAGGCCAAGCCATGAATCCATGGATTCAGCGGTTCTAAATGCCAGGGAAAACGACACTGCTTTTATTATTTCGGGCATAAAAAATTTGGCCGGGCAACAGGAGGTCTGTCCGGTCTGTTTGTCATACCCGGAAACAAAATTTGTTTCCTATTTTCATTGGTATCCCTTGCTTTTTCTCTACGTCTCCTGTACAATTTAAGTACATCTATGGCTTTTGACGCATCAAAACCACCACATAAGAGAAATTATGTGACAATCAGCCCCATCCGCTCCATCTGCCGGGCATGAATCAGGCCGCTTTCCGCAGTATAAATACGGGTGGTATTCACACTGGTGTGTCCCAAAATATCCGCCAGCCGGGACAAATCCTTCTCCTGGGTATAAAATGTCCGCGCAAAGAGATGCCGAAGGTTATGGGGAAATACTTTGTCCGGTTTCACCCCCGCGCTTTTGCACAGGACTTTCATATCCCGCCAGATGTTGCTCCGGTCCAACGGCCGGCCCGACCGGGTGACAAACACCGGCCCTGCTGTAATCCCGTTCCTTTTCAGATAGCTTTTCAACAAACGGCACAGCTTTTCCGACAGGAAAATGCTGCGCCGTTTTCCCTTGTTGGCAATCTCCGCCCGGCCAGAGGCCACGGCCTCTGCGGTGATCTCACGCAGTTCAGAGACCCGAATTCCGGTGGCGCAGATGGTCTGGAGCACCAGGGAAAGGCGCTCCTTCCTCTTCCTCCGGGCGGTGTTCACCAAGCGCACATAGTCGGCCCGGGTCAGCTCCCGCCGTTCATCACAGAACAAAGCCTTCTGAATCTTCAAAAACCGGACCGTCAGTTCTCCCCATCCCATGAAGCGAAGAAAGCCGTTGACCGCCGCCAGCATGGTATTGACAGAGGCCGGGGCGTACCGGCCGGCCAGGTCCCCTTTCCACTCCAGCAGAACCGCCTTGGTCAGCGCCCTGCCCCGGAGATAGGCCAGCAGCGCAGCAAGATCATGGAGATATTTTTGAACGGTGCTGTCCGCCCGCTCCTGTTCCCGCAGATAGGCGCCATAGCACCGGATTTGTTTTGCTGATAGCTTGTAGTTTTTCTTCATCGTGAATTCCTCCTTGCCTGTAGTATGTCCGCCAGGACCATATTTGATGGGACAAAGGACAGCATAAAAAAGAAAGCGGGAGCCGTCCTCACCGGACGTCTCCCGACCCTATTCCCTTCTTTTTTGAGCGGGACACCGCACAAATTCTTCCATTTTTTCCGGCCCGTATAGGGAAAAGAATCCTGTCAATACTAAGGAATGTTCCCATTAAAATACCGCAGGAGGCATTTACTATATGAAAGCAACTGGAATTGTGCGCCGCATCGACGACCTGGGCCGGGTGGTCATCCCCAAGGAGATCCGCCGGACCATGCGAATTCGAGAGGGCGACCCTCTGGAAATTTTCACCAACGGCGACGGCGGCGTGGTGTTTAAAAAA
>OLRE01002930.1_pt1 | contig 12943 bp, 7 predicted proteins | sample 1672461 | NCBI WGS metagenome assembly OLRE01 (sample SAMEA3136688, study PRJEB25190) | human gut metagenome | biome: human gut; feature: human-associated habitat; material: faeces | place: Austria | collected 2013
ATACCTAACGTCACGAAGAGGTCATAACAGCAAATCCAGAACACTCTTGTCCGTTGTCAATCAGATTGACATTACGTTACTACAGGGACTGACTCTGACCGCCAACTACAGTTACCAACAAAGAAAGCAATTGTACCGTTATCGCAACAATTCATTTGAGTATTCACGCAGTCAGGGAGTGACGCAAACTTTCACTTCCGGAAGTATCTTTAATAATTATGAGGAAGACGAATCTTTCCCTGTTACTCACATGTTGAACTATTATGCAACATTTGAACATTCATGGGCAAAGAAACACAATCTTAAAATAGTGGCAGGTAGCCAGTATGAGACTTACCGCAATGTCAACAAAAACACTTCTATGACTAACCTGTCCAATGATAACCTCGACTCCTTCTCGGCAGTAACTCCTGAAAGTGTACTCACCGTATCACAAGATATCAGCGCCTATAAAACGCTTGGTTTCTTCGGCCGTATCAATTATGATTACATGGGTAAATACCTGCTCGAAGTATCCTGTCGTGCCGATGGTTCTTCCCGGTTCGCAGAAGGAGACAGATGGGGAGTTTTCCCTTCAGTATCTGCCGGATGGAGAATCTCCGAAGAGAACTTTTTCAAACCGGTAAGCGACTGGTGGAGCAGCCTGAAGTTACGCGCATCTGTCGGTAGCCTGGGGAACCAGCAGGTAGATTATTACGCTTATCTGCAGACAATCACTTCGGACAATCAGTTCAGCTATACTTTCGACGGAGAAGGCAAAGCATATTACGCAAAGATTTCCAACCCGATTTCTTCCGGACTGACTTGGGAAACCGTTACAACCTACAATGTCGGATTGGATATGTCATTCCTTAGAAACCGTCTAAGTATGAGTGCCGACTATTACGTCCGTAAAACAACGGATATGCTGACCACCTCATTGACTTTACCGGATGTATACGGTGCTTCCACCCCAAAAGCCAACTGTGCCGACTTACGGACAAACGGATGGGAATTATCCGTTTCATGGAACGACTCGTTCAAAGTGGCCAACAAACCTTTCAGGTATGGAATACAAGCTACATTGGGAGATTACCAACGGACAATCACCAAATACAATAATCCGGACAAACTGATCTCCGACCATTATGTAGGCAAGAAGATGGGAGAAATCTGGGGATACCATGTAGACGGATTGTTCAAAACAGATAAGGAAGCAGCAGAATATCAGGCAAAGATCAATGACAAAGCCGTGAACGGACGTGTTTATAGCAGTAAGGTCGACGGTTATCTGCGTGCCGGTGACGTACGCTTTGCCGACTTAAACGGTGACAATGTGATTGGGGCCGGAGCTGGAACAGTAGACGATCCAGGTGATAAACGAATCATTGGAAACACAACTCCCAGATACAGTTATTCTTTCCGTCTGGATGCGAGCTGGAACGGTTTCGACGTATCCGCTTTCTTCCAGGGAATTGGTAAAAGAGACTGGTACCCATCTTATAGTACCACCTCACAGGGAGCAAATTCATTCTGGGGACCATATTCTTTCCCTTCTACCTCATTTGTAGAAAAATCACTTCCGGAAGACTGCTGGACAGAAGACAACAGAAATGCTTTCTTCCCACGTATCAGAGGTTATCAATCCTATTCAGGCGGTTCACTCGGCACCGTAAACGACCGATATATACAGAATATCGCTTATCTGCGTTTCAAGAATCTCTCTATTGGATATACACTGCCTATCAGTAAACGTATTTTTGAAAAGGTTCGTGTTTACGTATCGGGAGAAAATCTATACTATTGGTCGCCTCTGAAGAAGCATAACAAAACTATCGACCCGGAATTGGCAATCTCCAGTAGCACTTACTCATCCAACACGGGTTCGGGATATGCTTACCCGCGTGTTTACACTGTTGGAGTAGATATAACTTTTTAATTAATGACTAATCAGATATAGTATGAAAGCTATCAACAAAATAATAATTCTGGGAATGGTCGTAGCCCTATTCAATAGCTGTGACCTGACACTCCTACCGGAAAATGCAGTGACACCGGAGAATTACTTTCAAAATAAATCCGACCTGGAGTTATGGACCAATCAATTTTATACTTTGCTGGATGAACCGGACGCTTCAGCCGGTACAAATGCAGATGATATGATCGACAAAGGCATGGGACAGGTAATTGAAGGAACCCGTTCGGCTGCCAGCGAAACCGGATGGTCATGGAGCAAACTCCGTCACATCAATTATTTTCTGCAACATTCCTCCAATTGTGATGATGAAACCGCCCGCAGCCAATATAACGGTGTGGCACAGTTCTTCAGAGCTTATTTCTATTTCGTAAAGGTACGTCGTTATGGAGACGTGCCCTGGTATGATCAGGTATTAGGTTCGGAAGATCAGGAATTACTGGCTAAAGCCAGAGATTCACGCGAATTTGTGATGGATCGGGTCCTCAAAGATTTCGAAGATGCCGCCACCAGCTTACCAACTAAAAGCACAGACACTCGGAACACAAGAGTCACTAAATGGGCGGCATTGGCATTTGCCAGTCAAGCTGCACTTTATGAAGGGACTTATCGGAAATACCATGGACTGGATAATTATGAGAAATACCTGGAAATTGCAGCAAGCACTGCCCGGCAGTTTATTGACGAAAGCGGCTTCAGCCTGTATAAAGAAGGAACGGAACCTTACAGAGATATGTTCTGTGCCGACAACGCCAAAACCACAGAAGTCGTACTGGCAAGAGCTTATAACTTCGAAGGTTTGCAATTATCACACTCCGTACAATTCAGCATCGCTAACCTGCAAATGGGATTTACCCGCCGGTTTATGAATCACTACCTGATGGCGGACGGAACACGTTTCACTGATAAACAAGGATATGAAACAATGTTTTACACAGACGAGGTGAAAAACCGCGATCCACGCCTGCAACAAACCGTACTTTGTCCGAACTATATCCAAAAAGGAGAAACAACCGTGACCGCCAATGACTTAACTGCTTATTGCGGCTACAGACCTATCAAATTTGTAGGTACCAAAGATCATGACGGAGCCGCTAAAAGTACCTCCGATTGGCCTTTGATGCGAGCAGCGGAAGTCTACCTGAATTATGCCGAAGCCAAAGCCGAACTGGGAACACTCAAACAAGAAGACCTGGATATCTCTATCAATAAAATTCGAGAACGGGCTAAAATGCCGGATCTGAATCTTACGGATGCCAACAGTAACCCTGATCCTTATCTGGCAGCTTGCTATCCGAATGTTGAGCAGGGAACGAATAAGGGCGTCATTCTCGAAATCCGTCGCGAACGTACAATTGAACTAGTAATGGAAGGGTTGAGACAATGGGATTTATTCCGTTGGAAAGAAGGTAAACAAATGTTCAATCATTACGTACCTTACTACGGTATTTATGTTCCCGGAGTAGGAACATACGATATGGATGGTGACGGGAAGCCTGATCTGGAAATCTACGAAACCACAGCGACCTCCCAATGTGATAATAAAAAGAAACTGGATAAGGATATCTATCTCTCCAACGGAACATCCGGTTATATTATCGGATTCCCCAAAGTTACTTATGGCAAAGACTGGAAAGAGGAAAGAGACTACTTATGGCCTATCCCTGCTGACCAGCGCGTACTTACACAAGGCATTCTAACCCAAAATCCGGGTTGGGAAGATGGACTAAGCTACTAACTAACTCTTTATTTATTTCTTCATCAGAAGGTGTATCGGAAGATAATCGATACACCTTCCCATTACTATCGCCTTTCACTAGGCTATCAAATCCTACCACCATGTTAAAACAACTTATCAAATTTTATCACATCAGCACTCCTGCGACTCCTCTTAAAAAAGACAAGAAAAAACTTAAAAGATTACAGTGGGCTACCTTTCTTTCCGCCACAGCCGGATATGGTATTTATTATGTCTGTCGGCTAAGCCTGAATGTAGTAAAGAAACCGATTGTTGAAGAAGGAATCTTTTCAGAAACAGAGCTCGGTATTATCGGAGCAGTGTTATTTTTCACCTATGCTATCGGAAAATTCACTAACGGATTTCTGGCAGACCGCAGCAATATCAGGCGTTTCATGTCCACCGGACTGCTAATTACAGCCCTGGCAAACTTATGCCTAGGATTCACCCACTCTTTCATTCTATTCGCCATATTATGGGGAATCAGCGGATGGTTTCAGTCAATGGGGGCTGCTTCTTGCGTAGTCGGATTATCCCGTTGGTTTGAAAATAAGAAACGGGGATCGTTCTATGGCTTCTGGTCGGCAAGCCACAACATCGGGGAAGCAATGACTTTCATTATTGTCGCCTCCATTGTCAGTGCTTTAGGATGGAGATACGGTTTCATTGGAGCCGGAAGTATCGGAATAATCGGGGCATTAATCGTCTGGAGATTCTTTCATGATTCTCCGGAAAGTGAAGGGCTGCCTGCCGTCAATCATCCACAAATGCAAAGTGAAACAGGTGATGCTGCCGATTTCAACAAGGCACAACGGCAAGCTCTAATGATGCCCGCAATTTGGATACTTGCCATTTCGAGTGCATTGATGTACGTCAGCCGCTATGCCGTAAACAGCTGGGGAGTCTTCTATCTGGAAGCCCAGAAAGGATATTCTACACTGGACGCCAGTTTTATCATTTCTATCGGTTCGGTTTGTGGAATTATCGGTACAATGTTTTCCGGTGTCATCTCCGACAAGTTTTTCAGTGGGCGCAGAAATGCTCCTGCACTCATCTTCGGTCTGATGAATGTAATGGCACTTTGTCTGTTTCTATTAGTTCCGGGTGTCCACTTTTGGGTAGACGCGTTATCCATGGTACTGTTCGGTACTGCGATCGGAGTACTCCTCTGTTTCTTGGGCGGATTGATGGCAGTTGACATTGCTCCCCGGAACGCTTCAGGTGCAGCATTAGGAATCGTAGGTATTGCCAGTTACATCGGGGCAGGTATACAGGATATTATGAGCGGTATTCTCATAGGAGGGCATAAAAGCATTGTCGATGGCAAAGAAATCTATGACTTTTCTTATATCAATATTTTTTGGATCGGAGCCGCATTACTCTCCGTCTTTTTTGCTTTATTGGTATGGAATGTGAAATCAAAGGATTAACAGAACTGTCAGTATCATAAAAAACGTGAGTTCTTTTCGTCCTCATATGAATTTATTTCGTATTTTTGCGTGGACATCCCCTTTTTTGATGTTCAGGAAGATAATTTGTTGTTAAAGCAAAGCGAAGATTGATATATGAGTGACGAAATCAACGAGATAACGGAAGGACATTCAGACTACAAACCGGCGGACACGCGGGACGAAAACGTAAAGCATCAGTTAACAGGCATGTACCAGAATTGGTTTCTGGACTATGCTTCATACGTTATACTGGAACGTGCCGTGCCTCATATCAATGACGGTTTAAAGCCTGTGCAACGACGTATTTTACATTCAATGAAACGTCTGGACGACGGACGGTATAATAAAGTGGCTAACATTGTGGGACACACCATGCAGTTCCACCCTCACGGTGATGCTTCTATCGGGGATGCCCTGGTACAGTTGGGACAGAAAGACCTGTTGATCGATTGTCAGGGTAACTGGGGTAATATCCTCACCGGAGACGGCGCAGCTGCTCCCCGTTATATCGAAGCACGCTTGTCCAAGTTTGCGCTGGATGTTGTCTTCAATCCCAAAACCACCGAATGGAAACTTTCTTATGACGGACGAAACAAGGAACCGGTCACTCTTCCTGTGAAATTCCCGTTATTATTAGCACAGGGAGTGGAAGGTATCGCCGTGGGACTTTCTTCAAAAATTTTACCACACAATTTCAACGAACTTTGTGATGCCTCTATCAGCTATTTACGCGGAGAGGAATTCCAACTATATCCTGATTTCCAGACAGGAGGCTCTATCGATGTAGCCAAATACAACGACGGAGAGCGTGGCGGAGCCGTGAAAGTACGTGCCAAGATCAACAAGATTGATAATAAAACGCTTGCTATCACAGAAATTCCATACGGAAAGACGACTTCGACAGTGATCGACTCTATCCTGAAAGCTGTTGATAAAGGAAAGATCAAAATTCGTAAGGTAGACGACAATACGGCTGCCAACGTAGAAATATTAGTGCACCTCGCACCCGGCACCTCATCGGATAAAACGATTGATGCTCTCTACGCTTTCACAGACTGTGAAGTAAGTATCTCGCCCAACTGTTGTATTATCGATGACAGTAAGCCACATTTCCTTACTGTGAGCAAAGTCCTGAAAAAGTCGGCAGACAATACGATGGATTTGCTGAAGCAGGAGCTGGAAATCAAGAAAGGAGAAATACTGGAATCCCTGCATTTCTCTTCTCTCGAAAAGATATTTATCGAAGAACGCATCTATAAGGATAAAGAGTTTGAGCAATCCAAAGACATGGATGCAGCCTGTGCACATATCGACGAACGTCTGACACCTTACTATCCGACATTTATCCGTGAAGTTACGAAAGAAGATATTCTCAAGTTGATGGAAATCAAAATGGGACGTATCCTGAAATTCAACTCGGACAAGGCGGATGAACTGATCGCCAAGATGAAAGAGGAAATTGCCGAGATTGATAACCATCTGGCCCATATCGTGGATTATACCGTCAACTGGTATCAGATGCTGAAGAACAAATACGGCAAGAATTTCCCGCGCCACACGGAATTGCGAAACTTCGACACCATCGAAGCAGCCAAAGTAGTAGAAGCAAACGAGAAACTCTATATCAACCGTGAAGAAGGATTTATCGGAACGGCATTAAAGAAAGATGAATTCGTGGCCTGTTGTTCGGATATTGACGATGTGATTGTCTTCTTCCGTGATGGCAAGTACATTGTTACTCCTGTTGCAGATAAAAAATTTGTCGGTAAGAACGTTCTTTATGTCAATGTATTCAAGAAGAACGATAAACGTACAATCTACAACGTAGCCTACCGCGACGGAAAAGAAGGAACGACCTACGTAAAACGTTTCGCCGTAACTTCCGTGGTCCGCGACCGTGAATATGATGTAACACAGGGAACTCCTGATTCACGGATCACCTATTTCAGCGCCAACCCGAACGGAGAAGCCGAAATCATCAAGGTGACATTGAAGCCGAACCCACGTGTACGTCGTATTATCTTCGAACATGACTTCAGCGAAGTCAGTATCAAGGGACGCCAGGCACGGGGGATAATTCTCACCCGCTTGCCGGTACACAAAATATCCTTGAAACAGAAAGGCGGCTCTACTCTCGGTGGACGTAAAGTCTGGTTTGACCGTGACATACTCCGTCTCAACTATGACGGACGAGGCGAATATCTGGGAGAATTCCAAAGTGACGACTCCATTCTGGTTGTACTGAACAATGGTGATTTCTACACCACCAACTTCGATTTGAGCAATCACTACGAAGACAATGTGAGCATCGTTGAGAAATTCGATCCCCATAAGGTATGGACCGCTGCACTTTATGATGCCGATCAACAGAATTACCCGTACCTGAAACGTTTCTGCTTCGAGGCCTCCAACCGCAAACAGAACTATCTGGGAGAGAATAAGAATAACCGTCTCATCTTGCTGACCGATGAGTACTATCCGCGTCTGGAAGTTATATTTGGCGGACACGACAGCTTCCGTGATCCGTTGGATATCGATGCAGATGAATTCATTGCTGTCAAAGGGTTCAAAGCCAAAGGAAAACGTATCACTACCTATGCCGTGGATACGATCAACGAACTTGAACCGACCCGCTTCCCCGAACCTGCGCAAGAGCAACAGGAAAGCCCTGAAGAGGAACCGGAAAATCTGGACCCGGACAGTGATAAGAGCGAAGGCGATATTATTGATGAGATCACCGGGCAGATGAAATTATTCTGATGAAGAAAAAACTAATATATCTGGGGCTGACAGGATGCATCCTGTTCGCCCTTTGCACCAGATTACAAGCGCAGATTGACAGTCTGCAAACCCATCGGTATGTAACACGTGCCACCATGTACGGTGTAGGATTTACCAACGTATTCGACACCTATCTTTCGCCGCAGGAATACAAAGGAATTGACTTCCGTATTTCCCGCGAGACGATTCGGATGACCAAGTTATTCGATGGAAATGTGTCTGTGCAGAATTTCTTTCAGGCAGACATCGGTTATACCCATAACCGTGCCGATAACAATAACACCTTCTCCGGATTAGTCAACTGGAATTACGGATTACACTACCAGTTTCGACTGACGGAGAATTTCAAATTATTAGCCGGAGGATTGATAGATGCCAACGGAGGCTTTGTCTATAATCTCCGGAACACCAACAATCCGGCATCCGCACGGGCATACGTCAATTTGGATGCCTCAGGAATGGCTATCTGGCATTTGAAAATCAAACGGTACCCGATGGTATTACGCTATCAAGTCAATCTACCGGTGATGGGAGTAATGTTCTCACCGCACTACGGACAATCTTACTACGAGATATTCTCTCTGGGAAATTCAAGCGGAGTGATAAAGTTCACCTCCCTGCACAACCAGCCTTCATTGCGTCAGATGCTCTCCGTCGACTTACCGATAGGATATACAAAAATGCGATTCAGCTATCTGGCTGATTTGCAACAATCCAATGTAAACAATATCAAGACACATACCTACTCGCACGTATTCATGGTAGGATTTGTGAAAGACCTATACCGTATCCGAAACAAAAAAGGAACAGCTTTGCCTTCATCGGTCAGAGCCTACTAAGAGAACAAAATTTAATGTTGAAACTTCAAGTGAGATCAATTAAGAATGAGAAATAAGATTAGACAAATGCTTTGGCTGCTCTGCTGTCTTCCGGTATTGACCGGTTGCATCGGAGAAGAAGAGTACGCTAATGATCCTGTAGGAAACTTCGAACAACTATGGAAGATCATCGACGAACAGTATTGTTTTCTGGAAGCAAAAGGTATTGACTGGGATGCCGTTCACGACAAATATAGCCCACTGATTATTCCGACAATGTCTAATGACGACCTGTTCGACATCCTAAGCCAGATGCTATACATTTTAAAAGACGGACATGTCAATCTATCCTCTGCCAAACGTACTTCTTTCTACGATGAATGGTATCAGGGTTACGACTGGAACTACCGGGAAGATATTCTCTATCAAACTTATCTGGGCAGTGCCAGTACAGGATACTACACATCCGCCGGTTTAAAGTATAAAATATTCGATAACAACATAGGATATATTCGTTACGAAAGTTTCAGCTCCGGAGTCGGAGACGGCAACTTGGATGAAGTTCTTCTCTACTTGGCCACCTGCAACGGATTAATCATCGATGTACGTGATAACGGAGGCGGAAACCTGACCAATTCCACCCGGATCGCCGCCCGGTTTACCAACGAAAAAGCGCTCACCGGATATATACAGCATAAAACCGGACCGGGACATAATGATTTCTCCAAGATGGAGCCGATCTATCTGGAACCATCCAACAGTATCCGGTGGCAAAAGAAAGTAATCATCCTGACCAATCGTCGCTGTTATAGTGCTACCAATGACTTTGTGAATGCGATGCGTAGCTTAAACAAGGACAATGAAGATAAACGAATCATCCAGTTAGGTGACTGGACCGGAGGTGGTTCGGGACTTCCTTTCTCATCGGAATTACCTAATGGATGGAGCATCCGTTTCTCCGCCAGTCCGCATTTCGATAAAAACAAGCAACCCTTGGAAGAAGGTATTGAGCCGGACATTGCCATCAATATGTCTGAATCAGATCAACTTAAGCACAAAGACACTCTGATTGAAAAAGCATTCGAAATCTTAAGTGAATAACTTTATTGTCGAATTATTTGCCAAATCAGAAAATCTTCCTATCTTTGCACCGCTAAACAAAAAAGCTACACATGCGGATGTGGCGTAATTGGTAGCCGCGCCAGACTTAGGATCTGGTGCCGTGAGGCGTGTAGGTTCGAGTCCTATCATCCGCACCAAAATAAACTAGAAGCCTTCAAGATACTATCTTGGAGGCTTTTTAATTAGTTAAACATGAATAAACATCAACTTTGCTGCATCGGTCACATCACATTAGACAAAGTAGTCACTCCTCAAAACACTGTCTACATGCCGGGAGGAACAGCTTTTTACTGCTCACATGCCATCCGTCATTTTAATGATATTGATTATGCGCTGGTAACGGCAGTAGGCGCCACCGAAATGAAGGTTGTAGAGCAACTACGCGAAGTGGGTATTAACGTAACCGCCTTACCTAGCAAACACTCCGTATACTTCGAAAACATCTATGGCGCCAATCCGGACGACCGCACCCAACGTGTATTAGCGAAAGCCGATCCGTTCACCGCCAGCCAACTCAAAGAGATAGATGCACAAATCTACCACCTCGGTTCTCTGCTGGCAGATGATTTTTCATTAGAAGTCATCAAAGCATTATCCCAAAAAGGTTTGATTGCAGTAGATTCGCAAGGTTACCTGCGCGAGGTTCGTGACACTCACGTCTATCCGGTGGACTGGACAGACAAGCGAGAAGCTTTGCAATATATTCATTTCCTCAAAGTCAACGAGCATGAAATGGAAGTGTTGACCGGTCTTTCCGATCCGCATGAAGCTGCCCGTCAATTATATAAATGGGGAGTAAAAGAAGTATTAGTCACATTGGGAAGCATGGGTTCACTTATTTTCAACGGAAAGGAATTTTATCGCATCCCGGCCTATAAACCCAAAGAAGTGGTAGATGCAACAGGATGTGGAGACACCTATACCATCGGCTATCTATACCAACGGGTATCAGGAGCCGACATTGAAGAAGCAGGACGTTTTGCTGCAGCCATGTCCACATTAAAAATAGAGAAATCCGGTCCTTTCAGTGGCAGCAAAGAAGATGTTATTCGATGCATGACCACTGCGGAACAAATGTTTTAAAACAGGAAAGGCATGAACCACACCGGTTCATGTCTGAACTTTTTCAACAGTCTCCTCACCCTTTTGTGTTAAAAACAAGCATCCTCTCTTTTTTCCCAAATCTTTTTTGAATTTCGTTTGTTTCCTTTGTTACTCTCGCCAAAAGACGGCAGAAAAAAGACTTCAACCTAAATAATAACAAATGGAAAAATTTAATGCAATGAGGACTAGACTTTTACAACATCTTCAGAAAAAAGCCATCAGGTCAAGGAGCATCATGACGCTTGTTTGCCTGCTACTGGCCTCTGCATCAGTCTTTGCACAGACAAAGACGGTGACAGGAACAGTAACGGATGCTGCCAATGAACCATTGATCGGTGCATCGGTACTCGTACAAGGAACTTCCACCGGAACCATCACGGATATGGACGGTAAATATTCAATCTCTGTCACACCGGAGGACGTGCTGGCATTTTCATACGTGGGAATGACTTCACAGACTGTTAAAGTGGGGGCACAGAATGTAATCAATGTCACTTTGAAAGAAGACTCACAAGTGCTAGCCGAAACAGTCGTTATCGGATACGGTAGTGCAAAGAAAAGAGACTTGACAGGTTCCATCACCAACGTCAAAGGAGAAGAAATAGCCAACAAACCGGCTATGAATCCGCTGTCTTCCCTCCAGGGAAAGGTGGCAGGTGTGCAGATTGTAAACTCCGGACGGGCCGGATCTGATCCGGAAATCCGTATCCGCGGAACAAACTCCATCAACGGATATAAACCGCTGTACATTGTCGACGGGCTATTCAACGACAACATTAATTTTCTGAATCCGGAGGATATTGAATCTATGGAGATTCTGAAAGACCCGTCATCTCTGGCTATCTTCGGTGTTCGCGGTGCGAACGGTGTGATCATCATCACCACAAAGAAAGCCAAAGAAGGACAGACACTGGTGAATATCAACACTTCTTTCGGTTTCAAGAAAGTGGTGGACAAAGTGAAACTGGTGAACGGCCCACAATTCAAGGAGCTATATAGCGAACAGCTTGCCAATCAAGGAGATAATCCATTCGATTATAGCGGTTGGGATGCCAATACAGACTGGCAAGACGAAATTTTCCAAACTGCTTTCATTACAAACAACAACATTAGTATTACAGGGGCTTCGCCCAAACATAGCTTCTATCTGGGTGTAGGCTACTCTTACGAACAGGGAAACATTGAGCATGAGAAGGTTATACTCAGGGTGAAGGATACGGGAATAGGAATCCCGATGAGAAATTCAGCAAGGTGACCATCAACGCCAGCAATGATTATAAGATTACAGACTTCTTGAAAGTCGGTTTTCAGTTTAACGGAGCACGTATGCTCCCTGCCGATTCCAAGCAGGTACTGAATGCTCTTCGTGCCACTCCTATTGCTCCGGTGTATAACGAAGAATATGGATTATATACCTCTCTGCCCGAATTCCAGAAAGCACAGATCAACAACCCGATGGTAGATATAGGCTTAAAAGCGAATACTACCAAAGCCGAGAATTATCGGGCATCGGGTAACATTTACGGTGAAGTGGACTTCCTGAAACATTTCAAATTCAAAGCTACGTTCTCAATGGATTATGCATCCAATAACGGACGTACCTACACACCGATCGTAAAAGTATATGATGCCGCAGTTAGCGGAAACGTCTCTACGTTGGGAACAGGAAAGACAGAAGTCAGCCAGTTCAAGGAAAATGAGACGAAAGTACAGAGCGACTATGTATTAACCTATACCAATAGTTTCGATAATGGCAATCATAACCTGACTGCAACCGCCGGTTTTACGACTTACTACAACTCTTTGAGCCGGTTGGACGGAGCACGTAAACAAGGTGTAGGACTGGTTATCCCCGACGATCAGGACAAATGGTTTGTCAGCATCGGTGATGCCGCCACAGCCACCAATGGAAGTACCCAATGGGAACGCAGTACGTTATCCGTGCTTGCACGTGTCATCTATAATTATAAAGGCA
>OLRE01002946.1_pt1 | contig 12877 bp, 12 predicted proteins | sample 1672461 | NCBI WGS metagenome assembly OLRE01 (sample SAMEA3136688, study PRJEB25190) | human gut metagenome | biome: human gut; feature: human-associated habitat; material: faeces | place: Austria | collected 2013
ATGGCCTTGCTACCACCATGGCCGGCCTGCTGGGCGGCCCGGCCAATACCACCTACGGCGAGAACACCGGCGTGCTGGCTCTGAGCAAGATCTACGATCCGCTGGTCATCCGCATTGCTGCCGTGCTGGCCATCATCCTGAGCTTCAGCCCCAAGTTTGAGGCTGTCATCAACACCATCCCCACCGGCATCATCGGCGGCATCAGCTTTGTGCTGTATGGCATGATCTCCGCCATCGGTGTGCGCAATGTGGTGGAGAACCGGGTGGACTTTACCAACAGCCGGAACCTCATCATCGCCGCGGTGATTTTGGTGTGCGGCCTGGGCTTTACCGATGGCCTGACCTTCCATGTGGGGGGCGTGACCATCACCCTGACCTCTCTGGCCGTGGCGGCCATCGCCGGCATTGTTCTCAACGCCATCCTACCGGGCAACGACTTCCACTTCGGCAAGTCGGAAAGCGGAGACGACGTGGCCTCTCTGGGCCGGTATTGAGCATCGCTGACAGCGGAAAAAACCGCCCCTTCCACTGCTGGAAAGGGGCGGTTTTTTACAAAAAACGACAGGCCCTTGGAAACGCCAAGGGCCTGTCCGCGTGTGGGAAAAAAGTGGCATCAGGAGGCGAGGGATTTCTTCTTCCCGTGGGGAATAAAATGCCCGATGACGCCACAGAGCAGGGCGGGCACCACCCAGGCAAAGCCCAGGGAGGCCAGGGGCAGATGGGACAGGAAGGCGATCTCCAGACCGGTATAGGAGCTGATTACCTCCAGCAGACTGATCACCAGAGCACCCAGGGCGGCCAGGCGGAACACCCAGTCGTTGCGGATGCGGCGGCCGAAGAGGGCCAGAACGATCAGGGCCAGCGTGGGGGGATACACCACGCTGAGGATGGGCGAGGCGATGGCGATGATCTCATTGATGCCAAAATTGGAGACAACGGCGCTGAACAGGCAGATGAGACAGACCAGGACCGGATAGGAGAGTCTCCCGCCGGAGAGGCCGGAGAAGTAGTTGGCGCAGGCGCTGACCAGGCCCACTGCTGTGGTAATGCAGGCCAGGGCCACCACGATGGCAAAGAGGATCAGCCCCCCATGGCCCAGCAGCTGCTGCACAATGGAGGTGACCAGGTAGGTACGGTCCACGGTGATGTCAAAGAGGTTTGCAGTGGTGGCGCCCAGATAGGTCAGACCCAGATAGACCACCAGCAGGCCGATGCCCGCCACCAGGCTGGCGCCGCTGACCACGCGGATCTGCGCCTTGGCCTTGGTGTATCCCTTGGCCTGGGCACTTTTGAGAATGATGAAGCCGAACAAAAGGGTGGCCAGAACGTCCATGGTTTGGTAGCCGGCCTCGATGCCGGTGGCGGCCACGTTCTCCACCAGGGCCTGGTCCCCCACCGGGCCGATGGGGGAGACCACACCCACCACAATGAGGATCAGCAGGCCGATGAGCAGGGCGGGGGTGAGGATTTTGCCCACGATGTCCACCACCGCCCGCTCCCGCACGCAAAGCAGCAGGATCAGCAGGAAGAAGAGCACCGAGAAGAGGACGGGACTCACACCGGAGACCAGGGGAGTCACCGAGGTCTCAAAGGTGGTGGCGGCGGTCCGGGGAATGGCCAGCATGGGACCGATGCACAGCACGATGGCGCACATCAGCAGCACGGACGGGACCTTCCCAATGCGGGAGGTGACCTTTTCCGGGCTGCCCTGCCGGAGAATAGCGAACATCGCCAGCAGAGCCAGGCCGATGTCCGCGATGTAGTAGCTGATGAAGCCCAGCAGCCAATGGGGGCCGGACTCCAGCCCCAGGTAGGGGGGGAAGATCACGTTCCCCGCCCCAAAAAACATGGAAAACAGAGCAAAGCCAATGATGAAACTGTCCTTCAATGATTTCTTCATAGAGAACCTCCCTTTCTGCGATAGGACTGTGTTGATAGACGAACAGAAAAAATACCCTTACATTTTTTCAGGGGCTGTTACGCCTAAGAGTCCCAGGCAGTTGGCCAGGACAGAACGGACGCTGTCCGCCAGCTTCAGGCGGGCAGCCAGCAGGGCAGGGATCTCCCCCTTAATGCGGCAGGCGCTGTAAAAACGGTGAAATTCTCCGGCCAGCTCCACCAGATAGCGGTTGATCCGGGAGGGGTCGTAGTCCCGGGCAGCAGCGTGGATCTCCTCCGGCAGGCGGGCCAGGGCCCGGATGAGGGAGGTCTCCTCCTGGCTGGAGAGCAGCTCGGACTGGACCTCCGCTGCCTTGGGAACGGCATACCCCTCCCCGGCCAGGCGGGCGATCAGGGTACAGATCCGGGCGTGAGCGTACTGGACGTAGTAGACCGGATTCTCGCTGTCCTCCCGGACCGCCAGATCCAGGTCAAAGTCCACAGGACTGGTGGCGGAGCGGGAGTTGAAGAAATACCGGGCGGCGTCCACACTCACCTCATCCAGCAGGTCGTGCAGGGCGATGGCCTTGCCCGACCGCTTGGACATCCGCACAGGCTGCCCGTCCTGGAGAAGGTTCACCAGCTGCATGAGCACCACCACCAGCCGGTGGGAGCCGTCCAGGCCCAGCCCGTCCAGGGCCGCCTGGAGCCGGGCCACGTGACCGTGGTGATCGGCCCCCCACACGTCGATGCTCTTGTCAAAGCCCCGAACCTCCAGCTTGTTCCGGTGGTAGGCGATGTCGGCGGCAAAGTAGGTGTAGAAGCCGTTGGCCCGGCGGAGGACATCGTCCTTCAGGTCCAGCTTGTCTACCTGCTTCTGACTCTTGCCCTCGGCCAGGTACTTGTTTTTCAGCAGCTGGGTGGTGTTCAGCCACAGGGCGCCGTCCTTTTCGTAGGTCCAGCCCTTCTCCGTCAGCAGACCCACCGTCTCGGCCACATAGCCGGAGGTGTGAAGGGAGGACTCGAAGAACCATTGGTCGTACTCGATGCCGTACCGGCGCAGATCGGCCTGCATCTTGGGGAGGTTCCGCTCCAGGCCGAAGGCCGCCAGGGCCTCCAGGCGCTGCGCCTCCTCTACGTCCCGGTACTGGTCTCCGTGGAGGTCGTAGAAGGCCTGGGCCAGTTCCCGGATATCATCGCCGTGATAGCCGTCCTCGGGAAAGGGCACCTTCTCCTCCCCCAGCAGGAGCTGGAGGTAGCGGGCCTGAATGGACACGGCGAATTTGTGAATCTGATTGCCGGCGTCGTTGACATAGAACTCTTTCCAGGTGTCGCAGCCGTCCCGGCGGAGAATGTTGGCCAGGGTGTCTCCCAGCACCCCGCCCCGGGCATTGCCCATGTGCATGGGACCGGTGGGGTTGGCGGAGACAAACTCCACCATCACCTTCTGGCCCCGGCCCTCGTCACTCTGTCCGTAGAGGGGACCTTCGGCCTCAATCTCCGCCAGCACATCCCCATACCATTTGGCGCCCAGCCGGAAATTCAGAAAGCCCGGGCCGGCGATCTCCACCGAGGCGAAGAGGCTGTCTGTCAGGTCCATGTGGTCCACCACCGCCTGGGCGATGGCCCGGGGGGCCATTTTCATGGCCTTGGCGCCGGCCATGGCGAAGGAGGAGGCGTAGTCCCCGTTCTGGGGGTCTTTGGGAATTTCCACAGACCCCTTTACTTCCACCCCGGGGGGGAGGACCCCCGCGGCGGCGGCGGCGGCGTAGGCCTGGGCGGTCAGCTGGCTGACCTGGTCCTTTGCGTGCTGAATTAAATTCGCCATAATCGTTCTCTCACCTTTTCTCTGTTTAATGGGGTCACTGACCCGGTGCGGGGGCGGTCAAATGAGGCTCGGTCACCTGAATTTCAAAGGAGTTCTCCCCAATGGGCTGGCTGTCCACTTCCAGGGCATAGCGAATGGAGAGGCGCCCCCCCGCCGTTCCCAGGTCCGCCTTGGCCCGGTGGGTGTTCACCCCCAGCATCAGGCCCCCATAGGGGGTCTCATACAGGGAGACGTGCTTCTGCCCCTCCTGAAAGATCATCTCCGAGTTGAGTGTGCCCTCCCGCCGGAGGGTGATCCGGTCCGGCGCGATGCGGAAGGTGGTGGTGGTGCCCTCCAGGCCGGTGAGCTCACTTTCCAGATAGCTCAGGGAGAAACCCTCTCCCTCCTCCTGCCGGAGGACGCCCTGGGTGACCAGCTCCATCACGTCTTCCTCCCCGGGCTCCAGGCTCTGTACCCCTCGGATTGAGATAATCACTGGTTTTTCCATGAATACAATACACCCATTTCTTTTTTGTTGGTGTTCACTGAAATGTAAACTATTATACATGATCGTACAACAAATGTAAAGTAGTCCCAGGACGCGCTTTGGCAGATTCAGGAGAGAAAACTGAGGCCTTTCGGGGAGAATTCGTGGAGTTTTCCTGCTTTCCACCTTTGACAATCGGCCTTGGGAACACTATAATAGATGGACGACCAGGCAGGGGCAACTTTTCCCCTGTCATCGCTTATAATAGTAAGGACCCATTGTTTCATTTCACAGCGAGGAGGTCATGGTATGCAGCTGGAATTGAGCAAAAAGGAATTCCGACGTCTGCTGGATATGGTCTATATCGGCAACTGGATTCTCAACTCCACCCGGGGAGAGGATCGTTTTCAGGACTACGACAAAGTGGAAAGCCTGCTGTTTGAAAAGGCCCGGCAGGAAGGCATGGGGATCTTGGCGGAGACCTACCAAGGTGAGACCATCCCCTCCCGCCCCTTCGTGGAGGGGGGCATCCATGAGGCCATTATGGAGTATGAGAACAACGTCTTTTTTGATATCCTGGCCGAGGATCTGGCCCGCCGGGATATGAACGACGCCCCCATTGACGAGAGCAACTACGCCGAGCTCACCCACCGGATTGAGGCGTATATCAACGAGTTTGAGGAGAATGGGACGGACAACATTTTGGTGGATATCGACATAGCGCCCTGAGTGAAGACCCATAAAAACCCGGAGCCCCCGTAAGGGGGGTCCGGGGTTTTGCATGGCGGCGCAAGAGGGGATTGACAGGGGGGAAAACTGTGGTATACTGTAAATCGTAAGTGATAAGTAGTAAGTAGACAGTAAACGGAAACCTGTCTGCTGTATGAAGGAGGACGTATGCGAGATTTAACTCTGAGTCAGGAATATTTGCTCTGTGCAGTGAACGAGAAGGGAAGACTGCCCCATCTGGGGGTGGAGAGAACGGTCTGCCTGGTGGCGGCGGCGCTGCTGGAGCTCCAGCTGGAGGGCTGTGTGGCTGTGGACAAAAAGTATGTGACGGTGACAGGACCCCTGCCGGAGGGGCAGGCGCATTTACGGCCCCTCTATGCGTTTGTCAACCGTCCAAAGCCGATCCGAAAGGAGAAGCTGCTGGAGGAGTACACCTATACTGTCACCGATGCCCAGCGCGATGAGCTGCTGGAGAGCATTGGGCGCTCCCTGGCGGACCTGGGACTGGTCCAGCCGGTAAAGGTGGGACTGCTGGGGAAAAAGCAGGGATATGCCCCCACCCCGGAGGCTATCAGTGGTGTGGTGGATATGATCCGCGCGGAGCTGCTGGAGGAGGGGGAGATCACCGAGGACGTGGTGTCTCTGGTTGTTCTGATGGAGAAGGGCAACTGCCTCAAGCCCTACTTCTCCGCCTTTGAGCAGAAACAGATGAAGCAGAGGCTTCGGGCCCTTGGCGAATCCCCCACTGGAAAAATGGTCCAAGAGATGGTAGAATACGTGGAGAACATGATGGCCATAGCGGTTGGTCTTATTGCAGTGTATTCTTGACGGGAGAACGGGGGGCGCCATGTCCAGGCAGCGAAAATTAGAGGTCATCCAGCAGGCGGAGGACGTGACCATCGGGGAGTTGGTCCGTCTGACCGACGTGCGGTACAGCACCTTGAAATTTTACACCGAGCAAGGGATGCTGCCCTTTCAGCAGGCGGAGGAAAACCTGACCCGTCGCTATAAACGGGAGGAGAGCATCCGCCGGATTCAGTGGATCAAGGCGCTGCGGCAGGAGGGAAAATCCATCCAGCAAATTAAGCAGATGCTCCACGACCAGGGGTGAGAAGGGCGGGGAGGAAGCAAAGAAACCGGGGCACCCAGTACAGGGTGTCCCGGTTTTTTCAGGTTCCGCAGAAGAGGGTGCCCAGCAGGGATTGATAGACAGCCCAAAGGGTCAGCCTGGGGACCTCCTCTTGGGCCACCAGGGGGAGCTTTTGATTCTCTTTCCCATCCACCAGGACGGTGAGGCTTCCCAGCTCCTGCCCCTTCTCCACCGGGGCCTGGAGGGTGTCCGGGAGGGAAAGGGTGGTGGAGACCTTGCCTGCCTCGGCCTTGGGAAGGAGAATTTGGCTCTCCTGGGTGAGCACCGGCTGCACGCTGTCGGCGGTGCCCAGGGTGACGGGAATGGGGGAGATGGGCTCGGAGGGGGCTACTGTGACCAGGGAATATCCCGCGAAGCCGTAGTTGAGCAGCGCCTTGGCGGTTTCAAATCGGTCCGCAGAGGTGGGGGAGCCCAGCACCACGGCGATGAGCTCCATCCCGTCCTTTTCCGCGGTGGCGGAGACACAGTAGAGGGCGGCGTCGGTGGAGCCGGTTTTCAGACCGGTGGCCCCCTCGTAGAATCGGATGAGCTTGTTGGTGTTGGCCAGCTGGAAGGTTCCGTCCCGAAGGGTGTCCATCCAGATGGTGGTGTAGGTGCGGATATCCGGGTGGTTTTGGATCAGCGCCCGGGACATGAGGGCGATGTCATAGGCAGAGGAGTGATGTCCCTCGGCAGGCAGACCGGTGCAGTTGACAAAGACGGTGTTTTCCATGCCCAGCTCCGCCGCTCTGGCGTTCATCTTTTCCACAAAGGCGCTCTCGCTGCCGGCCAGGTATTCCGCCATGGCCACACAGGCGTCGTTGCCGGAGGCCACGGCGATGGCCTTGAGCATGTCATGGACGGAGAACGATTCCCCCTCCTTCATGTAGACCTGCGAGCCTCCCATACCCGCCGCGGTGGCGGAGACGGGGACCATGGTTTCCTTGGTGATGGTGCCCTCTTCCAGGGCCTCCATGATGAGGAGCATGGTCATTACCTTGGTGACGCTGGCCAGCTCCAGGGGATCGTGGGCGTGCTCCTCATACAGGACCTGGCCTGTGGTCTTCTCCATGAGCAGAACGGCCTTGGCGTTGACCTCCGGCCCCGCCGCCTGGGCGGGGAGGAGGCCCCCGCACAGGACCAGACAGAGAAAGGTGGCGAAGAATTTCTTCATAGAAGGACCTCCTGGTGATCTCGGTTGTCTCCACTCTATGTCTGGACAGGGAGAAGTATGCAGGAAAGGCCCCTGTCATTGAAAAAAGAGAAACCCCGCCGGTTTGTCCGGCGGGGCGAGGGAAAGGAGGTCAATCGGCCCAATGCCGCAGGGTCTCGGCCCAGGCGGTGTATTGCTCCACTTTTCTTTGGCAGTCGGCGCTGTCGGTGCCGGAGGCCAAAACATAGATCTTGATTTTAGGCTCTGTGCCCGAGGGACGGACCACCAGGGTGGTGCCGTCGGCCAGCTGGTATCCCAGCACGTTGGACCCTGCCAACTCCATGGCGGTAGTCTCTCCTGTGGCAGTGTCCCGTTCGGTGCCGGTCTGGTAGTCCCGCTGGAGGCAGACCGTGGTGCCCGCGATCTGGTCGGGGGGTGTCTGCCGGAGAGCAGCCATGATGGCCTGCATTTTGCCCATGCCCTCCAGGCCGGGCATCACCAGGTTCAGGGTGTTTTCTCCATAATATCCGTATGTCTCATAAATGGCCTGGAGAGCGTCCAGCAGGGTCATGCCCCGGGCGGCGTACCAGGCGGTCATCTCCGTGAGCAGAAGGGCGGCGGTGACCGCGTCCTTGTCCCGGACGTAGTCGCCGATCATATAGCCGATGGACTCCTCATAGGAGAAGATCACGTGGCCCTGGCCGGCGGCCTCCAGCTGGTTTTTCTTTTCCGCCATGAACTTAAAGCCGGTGAAGGTGTTGTAGCACCGCACCCCATTGGCCTCGGCCACCACCTGGGCCAGCTGGGTGGTCACCAGGGACTTGAGGGCCACCGGGTTCTCCGGCAGGGTCCCCGCCCGGCGCTTGGCGCCGATGAGGTAGTCCAGCAGGAGCACCCCGGTCTGATTGCCGGAGATCTGGACATAGTCTCCCTTCCGGTCTTTCACCTGAATGGCCACTCGGTCCGCGTCGGGGTCGGAGCCCAGGATCAGTTGGGCGTCCACCTCCTTGGCCAGCTTCTGGGCCAGGGCAAAGCTCTCGGGGGTCTCTGGGTTGGGGGATTTCACGGTGGGGAAGGTGCCGTCGATGACCATCTGTTCCGGCACGCAGTGCAGGTGCCGGATGCCCAGCTGCTCCAGCACATAGGGAATCTGCTGGTATCCCGTGCCGTGGAAGGGGGTGTAGACCATGCGGAAGGTGTCGGCCACCTGGGCCACGGCCTGCCTGTCGTTGATCTGATCCAGCACGTGGGAGAGGAATTTGTCATCGGTCTCCCGGCCCAGCAGGGTGATGAGCCCCTGGGCCCGGGCCTGTTCGTAGTCCATGGTCCTGACATCGTCGAAGACATCCAGGGCCTCCATCTGGGCGGCGATGGCCGCCGCGTGCTGGGGGGGCAGCTGGGCGCCGTCGGACCAATAGACCTTGTAGCCATTGTACTCCGGGGGATTGTGGCTGGCGGTGACGTTGAGTCCGGCCACACAGCCGTACTCCCGCACGGCGAAGGAGAGCTCCGGCGTGGGGCGCATGGCCTCAAAAAGGCGCACGGGGATGCCGTTGGCGGCCATCACCCCGGCGGCGGCCCGGGCAAAGTCCTGGGAGTGAACCCGGCAGTCATAGCAGATGGCCACCCCCTGGGCGGCGGCCGCCGGTCCCTCGGCCAGGATCACCTGGGCAAAGGCCTGGGTGGCATGGCGGATCACATGGACGTTCATCCGCCGCAACCCCAGGCCCATCACCCCCCGCAGGCCGGCGGTGCCGAACTCCAGCAGGCCGAAGAACCGGTCCTCCACCTCTTTGGGGTCGTCGGCAATGGCCTGCAGCTGGGCTTTCTCCTCCGGGGACAGGGCGTCGCTGTGCAGCCAGCGATGGAATTGCTGCTGATAGGACATAGAAAGGCTCCTTTCTCAGAGGGGGCCGGCAGGATGGAACCCGAGCCCTCCTCCGGACTATTTGTGGTAGCGGGTGCCTGCGGCAATTTGGAAGGCCCGGTAAACCTGCTCCAGCACCATGACCCGGGCCAGATGGTGGGGAAAGGTCATGGGGGACATGGACAGACGCAGGTGGGCCGCCTCCTTCACTGAGGGGTGCAGGCCGAAGGACCCGCCAATGATGAGGGTGAGATGGGAGGCCCCTTCCACCATCCACTGCTCCAGCTGGGCGGCCAGGGCGGGGCTGGACAGCTGGACTCCCTCCACGCACAGGGCGATGACCTTGGTGCTTTTGGGGAGCTTGGCCAGAAGGGCCTCCCCCTCCCTGGCCAGCGCCCCCTCCACCTGGGTGGGGGTGGGGTGCTCCGGCAGCCGGGCCTCCGGCAGCTCTGTGACAGTGAGCTTGCAGAAGGCCCCCAGACGCTTTTGATATTCCGCGCAGGCGGCGGAAAAATGCTTCTCTTTCAGCTTGCCCACGCAGAGCAGTTGGATGTTGACCATGGAAGGACTCCTTACAAGATGGTACGAAGAAAAGTGGACGGCAGGCCTGCCCGCCGTCCACAGACGAAGTGACACATTCCGTCTCCCGGACAGGGGACGGGGCATAGGGGACGGAAGTCAGCCCACACTGTTTCCGCTGCGCCAGTCCTCCTCGGGAATGGCTTCCTCGTGGATGTCGGCGCCCAGCTTGGCCAGCTTTTCCACAATGCCTTCATAGCCGCGCTCAATGTGATAGACCTGGTCGATCTCCGTGATGCCGTTGGCGGCCAAGCCGGCCACGATCATGGCCGCGCCCGCCCGCAGGTCACAGGCACAGACCGGGGCGCCGGTGAGGGCGTGGACCCCTTCGATCACCGCCACCTTGCCGTTGACCTGGATGTTGGCGCCCATGCGGCGGAATTCATCGGCGTAGCGGTACCGGTTGTCCCAGACACCCTCGTTGAGGATGCTGGTCCCCTCGGCCAGGCACAGCACCGCGGCAATCTGAGGCTGCATATCGGTGGGGAAGCCGGGGTAGGGCATGGTCTTTACATTGGTGCTGGTGAGCTTGCCCGACCGGCGGACGATGAGGGCGTCCCCATCCTCCTGAATCTCCACCCCCATCTCCACCAGCTTGGCGGTGATGCAGTCCAGATGCTTGGGAATGACGTTGTTGATGCGGACCTCGCCGCCGGCGGCGGCCACGGCGGTCATATAGGTGCCCGCCTCGATCTGGTCGGGGATGATGGAGTAGAAGCCGCCCCGGAGCTTTTCCACCCCTCGGACCTTGATGACGTCGGTCCCGGCCCCCATGATGTCAGCCCCCATGGAGTTGAGGAAGTTGGCCAGGTCCACGATGTGGGGCTCCTTGGCCGCGTTGTAGATCACGGTGGTGCCCTCGGCGCGGGCTGCGGCCAGCATCACATTGATGGTGCCGCCCACGGTGACCATGTCGAAAAATACGTCGCCGCCCAGCAGGCGCTCCGCGTTGGCATACACCATGCCGCCCCGGTCCTCAATCTGCGCGCCCAGCGCCGAAAAGCCCTTCAAATGCTGGTCAATGGGCCGGCTGCCGATGTCGCATCCACCGGGATAGGCCACCTCAGCCCGTCCGCCGCGCCCCAGCAGCGCGCCCAGCAGGTAGTAGCTGGCGCGCAGGCGCTTGGTCAGCGAAAAAGGCACGCGATAGCCGTTTGCGCCGCGCGGGTCCACGGTGAGGTATCTGCCCGGCACATACTCCGTTTCCGCGCCCAGCCTCTGCAAAATCTCAATCAGGGCATGCACGTCGTCGATGTCCGGCAGATTTTCGATGGTGCAGGGCTCGTCGCACAGAAGCACGGCGGGAATGACCGCCACGGCCGTATTCTTGCCGCCGCTGACGGTGATCTCTCCCATCAGGGGATGACCGCCTGTGATAAGCATTTTATCCTTGCTGCTCATAGGTACGGCCCAAGGCCGCCAATCACCTCGCTTTGCCAAAAGGCAGGCATGATGCAAAGGACCATTTTTCATTATACATGTTTTTACCACACTTTGCAACGCCGGGCGCGCGGATGCCTTGAAAAGGGGTTGGTCCCATGGTAAGATGCAGGCAAAGCAAAACGGCCCCGCCCCGCGTCCGCGGGCATCGGGGCCGCCTGGAAAGACAGGGGGAGGAGCCTGTGCTGGATGATTTGATCGAGCTGGCGCTGGAACTGATATTTGAAGGGAGCCTGGAATCCGCCCGTGCACGGCAAAGGCCGCTGTGGGTCCGGCTTGCGTCGGCGGGCATCCTGCTGGCTTTGTTTGCGGGGGTGACCGGCCTGCTGGTATGGACAGGAATCTCTGACCAAAGCTGGCCGCTCATGGCATTGGGATTGGGCGTGCTTGCTCTGGGCACGGGGCTGATCGTCCGGCTGCTTCAAAAGCGCAGACGGCATCGCAGCCCGAAAGACCGGTCATGACCGCGCCCGCGCCTCCAGATTGAGCCGGTCCGCCAGCCCGCACAGCTGTCCCAAATCCGAAAGCCGGTATTTCACATAGGGCGCCAAGCTGTCGTCGTAGGGGAGCAGGTCGGGGATCATCACGCTGATGCAGCCGGCAGCCGTCAGGCTGCGCAGACCGTTGCGGCTGTCCTCCACGCCCAGGCATTCGCCGGGGTCCAGCCCCAGCCTGCGCGCGGCTTCCAGGTAAATATCCGGTTCGGGCTTGCTGCGTCCGCCCTCCGGGCCGCAGATCATCACGTCGAACGCATCTTGCATGGCAGGCGTGGCCTGCGCATAACGCTCGACGATGGCGCGGTCGGTGCTGGTGGCCAGGGCCAGGCGCAGGGACCGCGCCCTAAGCCCCGCCAGGCATTCCGCCAGCCCCTTTTTGGTGGGCAGGCCGGTGGTGACCGCTGTGTGGAAAATGCCCTGATGCATCTCATCCATGACGGCCTGGCAGGGAAAATCCGGCCCGAAGGTTTCGTTAAGAACGTCAAACCCCGCCTGCGCCGTACAGCCCAGCATCCGAAGGAACAGCTTTTCAGGCACGGCGTAGCCACGCCGGACGCATGCCTGCTCAAACAGGCGGCTGCCCAGGCACTCGGTATCCAGCAAAACGCCGTCCATATCAAAGAGAACGCCGCGAATCATGCCGCTCCGCCTTTCATTCATGGTTGTTGCGGGCGCTTGCGTTGGCGCTTCGCAAAAGCGCCACGGTGCGGGGCGTGACCAGCGTATAGATGGCGGCCATCACCACCGAGGAGAGGAAGCGCAGCGCAATCGCGCCCACCGTCAGGCTGATGGGATAGTGGAAGATCCGGCTGTCGATGTAGAGGGCCACGGTGTTGAGCGCCGTCACCAGCAGGCTGGTGACCAATACGATGCCCGCCGTCTGCTTCATGGACAGGTTCAGTCCGTGGCGTTTGGCGTAGAGGCCCACCAGCAGGCCGCGCACGGCGTTGGGGAAAATCCACATCAGCGTGGTTACGGTGAACCCGTAGGTGAGCATCTGATTCAGCAGGCCGCCCACCGCGCCCACCAGCAGGCCGTCCACCCAGCCGAACATCAGGCTGGCTACCAGCACGGGGAAGGACTCAAAGGTGAGTTTGATCAGCCCCAGGTTTGCGGAAAACAGGCTCAGCACCGTATAGAGAGCAATCAGGACGGCGACGGTCACAAGGCGTTTGGTATTCATGGCGGTACCTCCGTTCGTTGGTTTAGTCGATGTCCATGCCTGCACAGAGCCCGTCCACCGCGGCGGAGACGATGCCCCCCGCGTAGCCGGCCCCTTCGCCCAGAGGATACAGACCCGCAAAGGCACTC
>OLRE01002961.1_pt1 | contig 12799 bp, 12 predicted proteins | sample 1672461 | NCBI WGS metagenome assembly OLRE01 (sample SAMEA3136688, study PRJEB25190) | human gut metagenome | biome: human gut; feature: human-associated habitat; material: faeces | place: Austria | collected 2013
AGACCCCCTGCGTGTGATGCAGGTGCTCTAACCAGCTGAGCTAATCCTCCATATTTTGTTTCGTGCGCTCCGAACTGGAACGTGATTATTATAGCACGGCCTTTGCAGAAATGCAAGCCCTAATTTAAAATTATTTTACTTTTCTCGAAACACTTTCTCCGGCTGCAAAAATGGTGCGCCGACCGCCGGGCGTGCAACATTACCGCCGGGCAGCCGCATCGGCTGCACCCTGCACAAAAAATGTGCGGCAGGCTGTTGCTCTTTGCCTGCAAATCGTGTATACTTGGGGGCAGAAAGCTGCACAAGAGAAATCGAGGGATGAATATGACACTTCGCGGGATCATCACGCTGGTAATATTGGCTGTGCTGTTTGCGCTGGCTGTGGTCTGGATCTCCAGACAGGGCGGCTGGAAGGGCGAGGGCTGCGGCGGCAACTGTGCGTCCTGCCACAGCCGCTGCGAAAACCCGGAGCACAAAAAGCCGTAACGCTTAAAGCACCCCCCGTCTGCTCTGATATATGCCCCCATTCCGGACAACCGGAATGGGGGCATTTTCATGAAATAGAGATGCGTGCGCAAAAAGAAATGCATTGAATTACATCGACAAGCAACCGGTCGAAAGAGAAACAACATTCCCACAAAGGTGATGCAGGTGATGACGCAGAAGGCCAGCACATACGCCGAGTGATTCCATTCTCCGAATACACAAAAGCCGCTGGCTTCCTGTTACAGAAACCAGCGGGAGTTGATGCTTTCTTGGTGCTTTTTCAGGCGCTCACGCAGAACCCTGCGTGGATTTCAGGACATCCGCCGGGGCGCTCAGCCCAGGTCCTCGCCGTTGCTCTCGATGACCTTTTTGTACCACCAGAAGCTGTCCTTGCGGTAACGTTTGAAGGTGCCGGTGCCGTCATCGTGGGCGTCCACATAGACAAAGCCATAGCGCTTGCGCAGCTCACCGCTGCTGGCGCTGACCAGGTCGATGCAGGACCACATAGTGTAGCCCATCAGGTCAACACCTTCCTCCACGGCTTCCTTCATGGCAGCAATGTGGCGTTTCATGTAGTCCACACGATACGGGTCGTGGATGGAGCCGTCTGCTTCCAGCGTGTCCTGTGCGCCCAGACCGTTCTCGATCACGAGCAGCGGCAGCTGATAGCGATCGTACAGCTCATGCAGTGCCCGCTTGAAGCCCACCGGGTCGATCTGCCAGCCCCATTCGCTGGCATCCAGATAGGGGTTTTTGATGCCGCCTATCATGTTGCCCTTTGCGGTCGCATCCACTTCATGGGTCGTGATGCAGCTGGAATTGTAGTAAGAGAACGCCATAAAGTCCACCTTACCGGCCGCAAGGTCTGCTTTATCTTCCTCGGAGACATTCATCACGACGCCTTCCTTGTCGAAGATCGACTTTGCATAGCTGGGGTAGTAACCGCGCACAAAGACATCCGAGAACAGATAGAATCCCGCCTGCGCCTCCTGCTGCAGCTTCAGGAAGTCGTTGGGATCGCAGGTATACGGATAGGCAAAGAAGCCTGCGCACATGCAGCCCACCTTGTTGGCCGGATCGATCTGGTGGGCCAGCTGCACCACCTTTGCTGATGCCACCAGCTGATTGTGGACCTCTTCGTAGCCGCGCTGCAGATCATCGGTCGTCTGGTGTGCCATCTTGCACATCATCAGCGGAACGTTGATCTCATTGAAGGTGTTCCAGATGGTGGCCAGACCCTTGTACTCAGTCAGGCAGACCCTTGCAAACTCGACGTATTCGTCGATCAGCTTCCGGTTCGACCAGCCGCCCCAGTCCTCGATGTAAAAAGCCGGCATATCGTACTTGTACAGCGTGACCACCGGCTCGATGCCATATTTCCGGCACTCTTTGAGCACATCGCGGTAGAACTCCACGCCTTTCTGGTTCACGCCCTTTTCCACACCGTAGGGGTAAATGCGTGCCCAGGAGATCGAGAGATTCAGCGCCCTGAAGCCCATCTCACCCAGCAGGGCGATGTCCTCCTTGTAGTGGTGGTAAAAATCGGTCGCCTTGTGGTTGGGGTAAAAGACGCCATCCTTCAGGATGTACTTTGCGCCCTTGGGCAGCATACCGCTCATCACCGGGACCTTGCCCTCGGTGCCGTCCGGCATCTGATAGTAGGCCATGCGAAAGCTGGACTTGTCGGCCCCCAGCAGATAGTCTGCTTCCGTGGGAGACTTGCCGTCCTCATCCCAGGCACCTTCGATCTGTGCGGCACTGATGTCGCCGCCCCACAAAAAGTTCTTCGGGAATGCCATTTCATTTACCTCCTTGCTGTAAAAAAGCGTAAAAAAGAAAAGCCGATGCAGCCGGAACCGGATACAGGCACCCGGCCGCGGCGGCTTTCTTTAACTTGCAATGCTCAAAAACACCGCGTATTATTCTGCCGCATTCTGTGCAGCGGTTGCCTTTTCTTCCTTCAGAGCCTGTGCATCCAGGATCTTGACGAACGGGTAATACACCACGCAGCTGATTGCCAGGCAGATCAGGCAGAAGATGCCCAGGCGAACACCGCCGCCCAGCAGGAAACCGGCGATGGGTGCAGGAATGCACATGACCTGCAGGGACACACAGGGAATTCCGATGATGCCCGCGCTGGCCAGCAGATAATAGGCCAGATAGAACACGACCGGCAGACCGCAGAACGGCACCAGCAGAACCGGGTTCATGACGATGGGCAGACCGTAGACGACCGGCTCAATGATGTTGAACATGCCGGGAACCAGGCACATTTTTCCCGTTGCCTTATAGCGCTCGCTCTTGGTGGCAAAAGCAAGATTCAGATACAGGCCGAACAGGCAGCCGGGGCCGCCGAGGAACTGAACGATCATGAAGAAGGACATCAAGCTGAGAACATAGGGGATGGGCAGGCCTGCGTTGTAGGCATTCAGGTTCTCGATCATGGGGGCGGTCCAGATGGCCATGCAGGCACCGAACACGACCAGCGTGCCGTGCATGCCGCACCACCACAGGAAGCAGCTGACAAAGATTGCGATCAGATGCGCCGGCAGCGAGTTGCCCAGCGCGGTGAGCGGGGTCTGGACCACCTGATAGATGAAGCCGGTGAAGGAACCCCAGCTGGTCATGGAGAACAGGCCGCGGACGGCAACGAAGGGCACAACGGTGACCAGCGAAGCCGGGATACCGGAAAAGCTCTTGGAGACGAATTCCGGGACGGCAGCCGGCATCTTGATGACGATATTCTTCCGGATGCAGAAGGCGTAGAGGGACGGAGCGACCAGGGCGACGATGATGGCTGTGAAGATGCCCTGTGCACCGAGGCTGCTGGTGCTGATGTAGGTGCCGGTCTCCAGCACGTCCAGCGGGGTGATGATCAGGAAGCAGAGCAGGGCGGCCAGACCGCACTGCACGCCGTCCACACCCTTTTTGTCACCCAGCGTGCGGCCGATGCCAAACACGATGAACAGGGCGGTCAGGTTGCAGACATCCACGACCGTGGTCAGCAGGCCGTACAGACCGATACTCTGCAAAAAGTTCGTCCAGGCCGGGATGGGGAAGCTGTAGATCAGCTGGAAAATGGCACTTGCCATCAGCACGGGCATGGCGTTCATCATGCCGCCGGTGATGGAACTGACATAGATATTCTCCTGCATCTTGCCCACAGCAGGCATCAGTTTTTCCACAAAGCTCTTTTTCTCACTCATTGCTGCGGCCTCCTTTACCAGCCGTATTTTGCAGCAAGATCGTTGAACACTTTCTCGCCGTTCATCATACCGTAGTCCATCATGCTGATGGCCTCTACGGGCACATCCGGGTACTGCTGCTGCAGCTTTTCTTTCTGGAAAGCCACCTGCGGACCGATCAGCAGCACTGCGCTGCCCTCGATCGCTTTGCCCACCTCGGAGGTGCCGTATGCTTTGCATTCGCACTCGTAGCCCTTCTTGGCTGCTGCTGCAATGATCTTATTGCAGATCATAGAAGATGACATACCGCCTGCACAGGCGACGGTGATTTTAAGGTGTTTCATCATTTTTTCCTCCTGTGAAAAATCAAAACCGATGTTCTGGATCTAACCAACAACAAGCTCCCTGTGCCGGAAACCACCCCGGGATACGGCCGCTGTCCCTGCGGCAGCTCCGGCACACGGATTCCTGTTGAACGTTACAGTTTGCGCTCCCGCAGGATCTCGATGATCTCACTGGCCAGGTCGTACACGACCATGCCGTCCATCAGGTGATCCTGCCCGTGAACCATCAAGAGGCTCAGCTCCGCCTTTTCCGACTCGTCCTCCCGCATCTCTGCCTGGATCAGCTCGGTCTGGAAATTGTGTGCCAGATGCATGCTCTGCTGCGCCTGCGCCATCAGCGCATCCGCCTGCTCAAAGTTGCCCTTGCGCGCCGCCTGAATGGCTTCCAGCGCCTTGCTGCGGCAGTCGCCGCCGTTGCAGACAAGGTTCATGACAATGTCCTCTGCCGTATACTTTTTCATTTACGGGTCACTCCTTTATTTTTGTAATTTCTTCAGGATCACGATGATATTGGCAAATTCTTCCTTCGGCAGCTTTACGCCAAAGGCGGTTTCCATCGGGGCAAGGATCTCCAGCAGCTTCTGGTAGAGAATTGCATCCTCCTGCAGGATCTCATCCGCCCAGCGGTTCGATGGGCTGCAGGTGCCCGCCACAAGCCGCTCAAAGCAGCAGGCGATGTGCACCATCAGCCCCACTTCCTGCTCCATGGACAGCTCCAGCTGCATGGCATCGGCCAGACAGCGCAGCTGTTTCATGACCGCCGGAAGCAGCTGTTCCATCCGTTCGCCGTCCACATGGGTGAACTCGGTTTTCAGATGGTCCAGAATGACCTTGCGGGTGCTGCTACGTTCCTGCTCCCCTTTGATGTTCAGGTGGAGCTGGTCTGCCAGTGTGTACAGCTCTGTCGTGTACACCTCGTTGACCGGGTAGAACGGCAGGCCGTAGATCTGCGGGTCATAGATGCCGATCAGGCAAAGGATCTGGTGCTTCTCGCGGATGCGGTTGATCTCCTGGATCAGGAGCTTCCGGTCTGCGATGGCCAGAGGGATCACGTCGATACCATCCAGATCCAGATGCTTTTCCAGATACTGTTTGGTGATAACGGCACCGCCCTGCCCGCTGGCACAGCAGGTGATGATCACCCGGCTGGCAGCACTGCGGTAGAACAGGCTCTCGCTCAGGGCCGACACGTCCTGGAACGCATCGGCCAGTGTCTCCCGCAGAGAGGTCAGGCTGCCGGTGTTCGGGGCAAGGCGGGCGGCTTCAATGGCCATCAGCGTGATGGGTACCTGAATGGCGTAGATCACGATGCCGCATTCCTGCTGGATCATCTCAAACATCTGCTTGAAGCTGCCCATGTCATAAATGGCAAGAATGCCGCGCTCGCAGTCACACTCCAGAATGCGGTTTTTCAGCTCGCTGTAAACCAGCTGCAGGTCCTTGTCCAGGTCCATGTCGTAGGCGGTGATCTCGCCTCCGCTGATGGACCGGACCACGGCTGCAATGCCGCTGGCCACCCCGCGCCCATGCATGGCGATCAGGACAGCCGGACGGCGGGTGTCGTTCGTCTCCTCCCCATCCTCACACAGGAACAGCGCCACGAATGCGGATTCCTCCGGACGGAGGGTGACGTTGAATTCTTTTTCCACATTCGTGATCAGCTGGGAGGAAAAGGCATATTCGTTTTTATGGGTGTTGATGATTTGCAGCAGCTGATCGCTGGTCAATCTGCGCTCCACGCTGTCGGTGTGCTGCAGAACATTGCTCAGGTGCAGGCACAAGCCATAGAAGGTCGCCGCCGGATACAGCCGTGAAAAATGCTGTTCTGCCTGCTGCAAAAATGCTTCCACCAGCCGGATCAACCGGTCATCCACCAGCTTTGCCAGCTGGCTTTTGTTCACCACCCGACGGGCAAGACCGCCGGAATAGTGCGAGAACGCATTGTTGATGTCCAGCACGATCAGGTCGTTGACATCTGCCGCCGGGATGCCCCGCTGCAGTAGCTCACTGGTGCGGCTGTTATAATGTACTGGTAGAGGTTGTCTTTGATGTCTGCACTCTCCAGCCGCTGTGCGTGGACTCCCTGGGAAGAAAAGGAAAAATTGTAGTTCTGTGGGATCAGTTCCTCGATCTCGGTCCGGTGCTCCTTGATGGAGAGCAGCCCGCGCCGGACGTAGTCCGGCATATCGGAGGCTGTTACCGTCAAGCTGTCGGTTTTCTGCTCGTAACAGCGCATATACGCATTGGCACAGCCCATGCGGATATCCGTGTGCAGCTGGCGCAGGTTTTCCCTGCAGGGATAAAGCAGCAGGCAGATCAGCAGCTCCGAACCCGCGATGATCTTTTTGCCGACGCACCCGGCTTCCTGTGTAAAGAAACGCCGGATGAGGTTCAGCCGGTCCGACAGGGACCACTCCGACAGCGCCGGCAGCCGGATCTGCGCCGGGAAGAAACCTGCAGCAGCGTTCTGGACCGATGCCTCCTGCGACGCCTCGTTGATCACCGCCGCCAGCAGGCCGCCTTCACGGTTCTGCAGCAGGCTTGTGAGTTCCTTCAGCTCCCCCTGTGCAAGCCGATCCACCTGTTCCAGCACAATGAAGTGATCTTCCATATGGGAGATCAGTCCATCGGCCGGATCAAACAGCTTCCGGTGGAAGCTCTTGGGATCGACCAGGTACTCCGAGCAGTCCAGCCGGATCATCTGACTGGATGCCGTCAGAACGTTATGGGTCTGTGCAAAGCGGAACATGACCTTCAGGAATTCCGTCTTTCCGCAGCCGACCGGCCCGCTGATCAGGATCGGGATCGGGCTGCCGGGATACAGCTCCGCTGCCTTGATCAGCTGAATGGCCGGGTACAGCAGGTTCCGGGGGCCAAGAAGCTCCGAAAAGCAGCTCTCGTCCCGCCATGTCGTGGACACGGCATCTCCTGCCAGCCGGTACAGCACCGGGCGGCCATTGACCTTTTCCAACTTCTTGTCACGGACCAGCGCATTCAGCACACTGCTCAGGTTGGTGCGCTGGATATTCAGCCGCTGTGCCATGAACTGTGTACTCAACCCATTGGGATGATCTCCAGACTTTGCGGTTTGCAGCAAGAGTTCCAATACCAATTCGCGGTTTGATTTCATCATACTCACCTCGGCTAGAGTATACATTTCATACACCTTGCTGGCAACGATATTGTATACTCTTTCAAATCAAACGTCAATATGCACAAAATAAGTCATCCACAAGAAGAAACACAGTGCGTTTTCACTGTATCGGTTCTGTTTTTCCAAACACACCGTGTGTATGGATGGTTTTAAGGATTCCGGGCTGAAGTGCACTGTCTGCTTTGCCGGGTGTATCGGAAAGGGTATTGCGGGCAAGAAGAAAGTGAAAGAATTGTGAAATTCAAAAAGCATCCCCTTGCATCCGATGGCAGCCGCCTCTTTCTCTGCTGGTCAGAAGATGTTTTTGCGCTGCTGTCGGTGTTTTTATCTTCTGCGGCAGAAAAAAACTCCCCCTGATTTCCGAAACGGGAAATCAGGGGGAGTTGATGCTTTAAGTCTTCAACGTTTTGCTCGTTTGACGCTGGTTTTCCACATCTTTGCACCGTGAACGCAAGAAAAAGGGCTGCTGCACGGTATTTATGCAGCAGCCCCTTCGGCTTACTTCATGGAGACAGAGAATATCCGGGGCAGCGCTTCAGAAACGCTGTCATTAGTGCAGTTCGGGCCAGTAGTCCTTATTGGCAACGATCAGGTCATCCAGAATCTCCTTGGCCACCTTGGCACTGGGCACGGTCTTGCTCAGGGTCAGAGCCTGCCACAGCTTCTGGTAGCTGTGCTCGCAGTAGGCCTCGACCACCAGCTTTTCCACGGCGACCTGCTGGTTCATCATGCCCAGCTGGAAGGTGGGGATCTCACCCTGGCACAGAGGTTCGGGGCCGTCGTTGCCCACCAGGCAGGGCACCTCTACCATGGCGTGGGGGTCAAAGTTGCTGATGGCACCCTTGTTCTCCACGATGCAGAGCATCCGCTCGTGGGTGTTGTAGGCAATGGCACGGGCCAGGTCCACGATGAAGCTGGCGTGGTTGTCGATGCTGAACTCATCGCCGTGGAACTCGCCGGAGGCGGTGATGGCACGGGCAGCACCAAACACGTTCTTTTCGCGGCCGTTAATGACCTCGTTGGCACGGGTGTAGTTGGGATCGCTGTGCTCCACCACATAGTCCGGGAACAGGTAGTACTTCAGGTAGGTGTTGGGCAGGCAATCCGGGGTAACAGCCTGCAGGTCTGCCGCCTTGCGGTGGGTCTCCTGCCAGCTGGCATCCATGTGCTGGGTCTCAATGGCCTTCTGGGTCAGATAGCCGTGTTTGCTGACATAGTCAATGAGCTGGGGGGTGTAGTCGGTGCCGTCCTTGCCCTTCACGCTGGTCCACCAGCCAAAGTGGTTCAGGCCGTAGTACTTCACGTCCAGGTCCTTGGGGGTCTTGCCCACGATGTAGCTCATGCGGCGCAGGGTGCCCACCGGCATATCGCAGATGTTGATGATCTTGGAGTTGGGCCGCAGCACACGGCAGGCCTCTGCCACGATGGAGGCAGGGTTGGAGTAGTTGAGCATCCAGCAGTTGGGGCTGTAGGCCTCCATGTAGTCAATGAGCTGCATGATGTCCGGGATGCTCCGCAGGCCGTAGGCAATGCCGCCGGGGCCGCAGGTCTCCTGGCCCACCACGCCGTGGCGCAGGGGGATCTTTTCGTCCTGCTCACGCATGGGATAGCCGCCGCTGCGGATGTGGGCCATGCAGAAGTCCACATCAGTAAAGGCTTCCTTGGGGTCGGTGGTGTAGCTGAACGCCACATCCGGTGCCACCTTCTTCATAGCCAGGGCCACAGCATCCGCAATGGTCTTCTGACGCTCCGGGTTGTTGTCATAGAGCTTCAGGCTGCGGATGGGGAACCGATCCAGGCTGTGCATCAGCATCATGACGATGCCCGGCGTGTAGGTACTGCCGCCGCCTGCAATGACGATGGAAAACTTTTTCATGGAATATTACCCTCCCTCTTACTGGATGTTTTGATATGGGTGTTGGAATGCAAGATCTTATTCTTCGCCGCTGAGGCCCAGCTCAGCGTCCACTGCCTTGCGGACAGCATTGACCTTCAGGCCGTAGACCACCTGGACATTTTTGCCCTTGTGGATCACGGCAGAAGCACCGGTCTGGTTTTTCAGCACATCGTCCTGGACCTTGTCGGGATCTGCCAGCTCGGTACGCAGACGGGTGTAGCAGTTGGTGACCTTCAGGATGTTGTCCTTGCCGCCCAGAGCCTCCACGATGACAGCAGCGTCCACGGTGTTGTCAGCAGCAGGGGCAGCAGCGGTGCCGTTCTCAGCAGCCACCTTGGCCTTGTACTCGGACTTGGAGTGGAGCTTCATCTCCATGCCCTCTGCCTCACGGCCCAGGGTGTGGAGGTTCAGCTTCACGATGAGTACCCGGAAGATCACATAGTACAGGAAGAAGTACAGCACGCCCACAGCGATGTAGACAGGCCAGCGGGTCTTGCCAATGCCCAGGGGCAGGTTGTACAGCAGGAAGTCGATGAAGCCGTTGGGGCCGATGGCACGGCAGCCCAGCAGGTTCAGGACCACAAAGCTGGAACCAGCCAGAACGGCATGGACCACAAACAGGATGGGAGCCACGAACAGGAAGCTGAACTCGATGGGCTCGGTAACGCCGGCAATAAAGGAAGTGACGGCGGCGGTGATCAGAACGGGCTTGATCTTCTCACGGTTCTCGGGGCGAGCGGTCTGGTACATGGCCAGGCAGGCACCGATCAGGCCGAACATCTTGGAGATGCCGCGAGCGTCCCAGATGACGGACTGGCTCAGCACGGCAACAGAAGGATCAGCGATCTCAGCGTAGTAGATGTTCCGGGCACCCTCCAGCACCTGACCGCCCACGGTGGCAGTGCCGCCCAGAGAGGTGTACAGGAACGGGGTGTAGACCAGGTGATGCAGGCCGGTGGGGATCAGCAGACGCTCCAGCGTGCCGTAGATGAACAGGCCAAAGTTGCCTGCGCTACGGATAAAGCCGCCCAGCGCATTGATGCCAGCCTGTGCATACGGCCACACAAAGGTGAACAGCACAGCCAGCACCACCATGACCGGAATCAGCACGATGAATACGAAACGGGTGCCGCCGTAGATCTGGAAGGCGTTGTTGAACTCAGTCTCGCAGAAGCGGTTGTGGATGTAAGCCACCACGATGCCCAGCAGCAGGCCGATGAACACGCCCATGTCCAGCACCTGGACACCCAGGACCATGGCCTGGCCGGTGCCGGAGAGGCTGCCCTCCACCAGCATGCCGCGCATATTCATAAACTTGTTCATGGCGTTGAGGAACACCAGGAATGCCAGCAGAGAGATAAAGCCTGCCTCAGACTTTTTCTTGTTGGCCAGGCCCACGCTGAGGCCCACGCAGAAGATAACGCCCAGGTTGCCCAGGATGGCGTTGAGCGAACCGGACAGCAGCGTGCCGAAACCGATGGTGACCGGGTTGTTCAGAAACGGCAGCACTGCCTGCAGCCGGACATTGGTGAACAGGTTGCCCACAGCGATGAGAATACCGGCAATGGGCAGGATCAGAACGGGGATGAACATTGCTTTGGAGAACCGCTGCAATGCATCCATTACCTTATCCTTCATGGGTTGACTCCTTTTCATTTACAATTCCAAAAACCATTCTCCTGGGATGCGTCCATCCCCTGGGACCCGGCCGGGTCTGTGATGCTACTATCCCACAAAACAACGCAACTGTAAACAATTTTTGAACAAATGAAAACGCGTTACCCAAAACAGTAACGCGTTTCTATTACTTTTGTTTAAGAACCCATGATTTTTTTGTGTAAAACGCACAAATATCCTTACTTGATGCCGTTTTCCATGCACAGACGGCGGTACTCGTAGGCGATCAGCTCGATGAGCATCATCACCTGCGGAAAAAAGGTGTTGGGCATGGTGTTCTGATCGTCCAGCTTCCACTGGTTCTCCACCCGGAACCATAGGTCGGCGTACCGGCCCACGCTGTTCTCCTGCTCCCCGGTAATGGCCACAGTGCACACGCCGTTTTCCTGCGCGGTCTTGATCTTGTCGCGCACCATCGCGGTCTCGCCGGATTTGGAGATGCAGAAAAACATCCCCATCCGGTCCAGGGTATTTTCAAAAATGCCCACCGAGTCGCCGCCGGTGGCACTGAAGCACAGGATGCCCATGTTCACCAGCTTTTGGGTCAGGTAGGTGGCCACCGTGCCGGAAAACCCGGTACCATAGACAAAGGTCATCTTGTCCCGCTGCTCCAGCAGCTTTTCGGCGCAGACCTTCAGCTGGGTGTAGGTGTTGTAGTTCAGCAGAGACTGGGTGCTGAAGCCGTTGAGGAAATCTTCCTCCTCCTGCATGGTCTGATGCGGTGTCTCGGTAAAGGAGCGCAGCTTGTAGCACATATCCACAAAGCCACTGTAATTCATCTTGCGCGCCAGCCGCATAATGGTGGAGGTGGAGGTATAGTTCGCCCGCGCCACCCCTCGCACGCCCTCTGTCTGCACCGTATCCAGGTGGTCCAGGATATATTCCAGCACGGTGCGCTCCGTGTCGGTCAGATTTTTTCCCTGCGTGATTTTTTCGATGTTCAAAAAAGCACCCCCTGTGCCGGTTTATCCTGCATCGTTCGCCAGCTCTTTTTCTGCGGTCTTAATGGTATCGTACCGCTTATTCATGTAAACGTCAAGAACAGATTTCCGGACGATAGGATCGTTGCCAACAAGGCTTACTGGCCGGAGTTGCACTGATAAGCCCTTTGTCGGCGGCAGATACCACCTGACCTACAGGACAGTATGAAGAAGTACAATCTTTCCGAGATCATGCACAAGGCATGGAAGCTGTACCGCAAGGGCACAGCGGCCTTTGCCGAGTGCCTGCACCGGGCGTGGAACAGTGCAAAGGCTCTTTTCCAAGTGGTTCTCATCCATTCCAGCAAGGGCGACGGCCAGACCTACCGCGCGTCATTCTTTGCGGCATCCCAAGTGAAGCCCCTACCACATTTTCAACTGGCGCAAACTGAAGCACGGAACGCCGGTCTTTGGCTATCTGTGATGCTTCTGGGAAGCAGCTCTGTGTTAAACACAATTCATCTCATACATGAGCAAACAAATAAGGCTCACCGCCAAAATTGACGGTGAGCCTTATTTTATACTTTATTTGTGCTTTTTCAAGCGCTCACGCAATCACTTGCGGGGATTTTTGATGGCAGCCTGTTCTGCACTTTATAAACGGAGAGTACAAGAAACTGCATATTTACGTTATTTATTTTTTCAAGCATTCGGTTTTTTGTCCTTTTTGTAATATTTTTAAAAAATAACACATTTTTGATTTTGCAGTTTTTGGGACAAACTACAACGCATTTTTTCATCCATTTTCCCATCCATTTTTTCTCAAAAATGGAACTTCAAAAAATTTTCCATATCACAAAAAGGAGGTGTTTTTCCACATGAACACACCCATACAGTTGAAAATCCGAGGTCACACCAAATGACGCTGGACTACTTCTATGGTCAGTCGGGCGAATTGTTCTCCTATTTCCGCATCCCCAAGGCACTGTTCCAAGACCACCGCTTCCGGCAGCTCTCCACCGATGCCCGGACACTGTACGGCATTCTGCTGGACCGCATGAGCCTGTCTGCAAAAAACGGCTGGCTGGACGAGCAGGGGCGGGTGTCCTAGACGAGAAGGTCAGAGTATCAGGCAT
>OLRE01002969.1_pt1 | contig 12748 bp, 9 predicted proteins | sample 1672461 | NCBI WGS metagenome assembly OLRE01 (sample SAMEA3136688, study PRJEB25190) | human gut metagenome | biome: human gut; feature: human-associated habitat; material: faeces | place: Austria | collected 2013
CAATACATCTCTTGTTCCTTCGGTATCTCTATATCCCCAGGTCCAAAAAGTCTACTAATTGAAAATACTTCCGTTTGATTTTTAAAAGAAGGATCATCAATAAGTTCCGCTAAAAATTGTTTCGGTTCTATCTGATGGTAGTTGAAATATTCTTCCGGCAATTTTACACTATACTCCGTACCAGGGACATTCCATTGGAAGATAATCTCCAGATTTTCAAACGGAACATGCGCCAGCTTCGGTCTAAACTCCAGGCTTTCTTTTGGAATAAAAGCAGGTATAATATTTTCTTTTTTCGCTTTCAATATCTGGATATTTTTTGTAAACTGTATTTCGTCTTTTGCCTCATGAAGTGTCCCTGCATAGCTTTCTATAATGGAGGGAAAGCTTATTCCCTCTTTGTACATACGATAGAAATCTTCTGCATAAGTGGTAATTCCTACATTACTTCCTTCTGGACGAAATACAATGCCATGATTCTGTTGTCCATTTTTATATACCATACGAAAATCTATGGTTCCCTTTACTTCCTCTGTGACAAATTCCAAAATCTGCTTTTTCAACTCTTCATAAAACATATCAAAATCCATGTTTTCCACCCTTCCTAACATCTCTTTTTCTGATATTTGCCAGCACTCTGGACACATACACCTGCTTGGGTATCCCCATGCGGTATCCCTGCCGCTCATAGCTCTCTTCGATAAACGCAACCCGTACACGTCCATGCAATTTCCTCTTTCCTATCCACTGCACTACTTTTTCCATCTCCGCTTCGCATTCGTCGATCTCCCATTTTTTGAAACATTCCTCATCATAGCTATTTTCCAAAAGAATACCCTCCTATCTTGCCTGTGCTATCTGGTATGGTACTATGTTCCTGTGTCCTACCATTTTTTCTATCTTTTGTATGTTTGTCCCTTTTGTTTCAGTAAAAAGCGGCCTTTCCTTTTCTACCAGGCTGGAAAGCTCTTGGTTTTCCTTTTTATACTGCAAAAAAGCATTATAGTCTTTTCCCATAGGTGGAAGACGTACAAAAACCTCATAATTCATAAGGGTATATTTTCTTGCCAATTTTTTTGCCGCTTGTCTTCCCCGCAGGTCATTATCCAAACAGAACTGTATCTTCCTGATATGAGGATAATCTTTTAAGAACTTTTCCAAAGGACCATCGGAAAGCATTCCAAGTACCAGGATATTGTTCTGATAATCTTCCCGCAGTTCCATATCGGACATGGCATCAATGGCCGCCTCATATACATAGAGCGTATCACTGTTTCGGTCTACCAGATTAACCCCATAAGTTTTGTCATTCCCCGTAACATCTCCTTTAAAGGGTTTTCCGTATTTATCCATAGTTCCCCTCTGGCTGGCAAAACGTGGGATACCCTCCGGATCTTTTCCCACAAAAACCAGGTTATGATACGTTCCGCTCTCATACAAAATCCCCTTTTTTACCCAAAAATCAATCATCTGCTTTGACAGCTTCCGCTGTTTTATCAGATAGCCATATAACCGACGGCTGGTTTCTGATTTTGAGGGAAGTACAAAAGGTTCTTTCGGTATGTCTTTTTTCTGTTTTGTTTCTTCTATCTTTCCAATCTGTCTTTCCGGTTGAAATTTTTGCATGGTTTCAGTACGGATATATCCGGCAAACTCCAGCAGATATTTGACTGCCTCCACAAAATCCATGTTTCTGAAATATTCCAGAAAGTCAATGGTACTGCCACCTACCCCCTGGCTAAACCGGCACCAGGAAGACCGGTTGAAGATCATCACAGAGTCCATACCAACTGCCTGATAGAACCTGCCTTTCCTTTTCAATGGAATCCCTATCTGCTCCGCCAAATCCACTAAGTCCACTGCCTTTGCAATCTGAATTTCTTCAGCCGTAAATTTTCCCATACTGTACCTCTTCATATTTCATATCCAGATAATGTGCCATTTCCGGGTGCAGAGCTTCAAAAGCAGTCAGGTAGCGGAAAGAGGAACTATGCTCCCCCTGTCCGATACAAAATTCCCGCAGGCTCTTTTTTGAATACTGGGCCGGCTGGTTACACCAACGACTTAGGTTGATATACATTCCCTTATAAATTTCCGGTGCCCGTTCCCATGCGGCATAGCGCATCAAATAAGCCAGACACTTATACCGCATCAAAATCTCAATCCGTATGAAAACGTCCCGAATATCCTTTGCCCAAAAATCTGCTTTCCAGGTTCCTTCCCAGTCATAGCCGCACAGTACATACAGCTTAATTTTCTGGTAAGGAACTGGGATCACTTCCCGCAAAAGTTCCAATTTTCTTACAATAAGTTCCTGATCTTTGATATGGTCAAAGGCAAAAATCATACCGTTATCCAATTTTCCAGATGCCAGAAGTTCCATCTGCCTTTTCTGCATAATCCGCAGATCCAGCCCTTGCCGGAACTGAAACCGCCTGCCTGTTTCCAGGATACTGGAAAAGATTTTTTCCCACTCTGCACAGGCAAAAAAGTTATCGTCCAAAAAGCATAACTTCTTTCTGGACGGATCATAAAATTCTTCCAATGGGCTTGCTGGTGCTGCACCGGTGCTGTTTTTGTTTACACAGAAACTGCACTTCCGAAAACACCCCCTGGTGAGGAAACCAATGGAATAATTCGTATAAAATTGGAACTCCTTCTTCTTTTTCTCTCCTTCGCTATGTTCTTTTACCATCTGGTCATACAAATGATAGTCCGGTGTATGATGTTCCATTTCTTTGGGAAGTACCGGTGCTTTATCGTAAAAAAACCCGGTTCCTCCATAAACGGTTGTTTCCTTCGCCAAAATATGTTCCGGCACAAAGGTATCCGTAAACACTTTTGATACATAGAGCCGGTCATATTCCCCTGCCTGGCTATAATCCAAAAGAAGCTCTGTTTCAAATCCCTGCTCCTTCCAATAAGCGGAAAGTTTCATACATGCCAAGTTAGGAAACCGGTGTCTTTTCCGGTATAAAAGATCTGCATCTATAATCCCTATCCTCAACGCCTGCTCCTTTCCATACGGGTAGTTCCGGTTTTCTGCCTCTGCTTACTTACTTCTTTTCTTTTTTTCTCTTCCATGCTTCTCACCTCATATTGCCAAAGAAAGGACAGCCGCAGCCGCCCTTTCCCAAGTTTAAAAACTAATTTTTATTTCCTATGCCTTTTTCTGTTTTTTTCTGTAATAAAGTAAGCCTGCTACCATGCCTGCACTTACACCAAGAGCCAGCAAAGGCAGGAACCAGTTGGTATCATCACCGGTTTTTGGTCCCGGTTTGACGGTACCTGGTGTTTCCGGTATTTTTTTATTCTGGATTTCTTTTACCACTTCAATGACTGGTGTTTTATCATTCTGGTAACTGAATACAATCTCCCACTCTTCTTCTGTCTTTTCATACCCTTCTAAGGCCGCTGTTTCTTTCAGCACATAGGTAATCGGTTCTTTGAAAACACCATTTTCATAAGTTCCAATCGGAAGCAGGCTGGAAACTGCTTTTCCATCTTTCCCGGTCTTCAGGCGTTCCACTTCTTTACCGGTTTCCTTTTCCAGCAGAACAAATTCTACTCCTTCCAGAGCCGCTTTGCTGTCTGCATCCGTTTTTACGATAACCAGTTGTCCCATAGCACGCTCATCTTCCATCTTTACTTTCTGGATTTCTCCAGTTTCTTCCACTGTAAACTCCACATCATTGGCTACAATATATCCACCAACTGCCGCCTCTTCATGCAGGGTATAAGTTCCTACCGGAAGGTACTCAATCAGATGTTCTTCTCCTGTGGTCCAGGACTCTACAACTTCCCCTTCCTGATCCAGGATCTGCAGCTTAGCCCCTTCAATCTCCTTACCATCTGTAATATCTGTTTTAGAGATAGAAACCTTTGTATGGTCGTCCTTCATTTTCACTTTTTGTACTTCCCCAGTTTCTTCCACAACAAATTTTACATCTTCCGCCCGGACATATCCCTGTTCTGTAGGCGCCTGTTCTTCATGCAGTATATATTCCCCTGGTGCCAGTGCGTAGACTACATGAGCTTCTTTTTTTGACACCCACTCTTCTACCACTTTTCCTTCCTGATCCAGGATCTGCATTTGGGCCCCTTCAATCTCCTGTCCACCGGTTAAATCTACTTTCGTAAATTCTGTAATGGTCGGCTGATTGGAAATTTCTTCTGAAAAAGCGAGAAGTTCAAGGGTCTGGTCTGTATAAGACGCATCAAAAGAATACATTTCATCATTTGGCAGGTATCCAGGCTTATGCTCTACTTCCTTGATGTAATATTTTCCATGGGGAAGATCAGAGTGAAATACCAGCTTGCCCTCTTTGTCGGTTGTTCCCAGCTCGATCAAGGCATCTTTTTCTACAATCACTTCCCCTACCGCATTTTGGATAGCCTCCTGTGCATACAGCCCGAATCCTACTCCTTCCAGCGGTTTTCCGGTTTCTGCGTCTTTCTTCAGAAGACTAAGGGAAACTTTCTGTCGCTGATTGGTAAGTTCCATCGTTACATAATCCACTGCTACTTCCTGACCCTTATATGCAATTTCAAATTCTTTTGCTTCTGGATCAAGAACACAGTTCTGTCCTGCTTTTTCTTCCACCACATAATATTTTCCGATAGGAAGGTTATTAAGAACGGCTTTCCCTTCTTTATCTGTCACCATACGGGCTACCAAAGTATCTTTTTCATATTTCACAATACGGTTTCCAGCTTCATCCTTCTGTCCGTCAGGGGTATAAATGGTTTCTCTTGCATAAATGGCAAATTCTGCAGCTTCCATGTTCCCCACTTCGTAGTCAAATTCATAGCCTTTCTCTTTTTCCATGACTTCTTCCCCGGTGAAGAAGCTGCTTACCTGGTTTACGAAACCGGCCACACCGTTTTTCATCTTTGTTAGGAACTTTCCTTCTACTTTGGAAGCACCAGAAAGTTTTTCTCCTTTTTTGTGGATTGTAAGGCTTCCTACTGCTTCATCATTATACTGTTCAATGACAACAATAAATTTACCGGTTTCCTCTTCTACCTGGTGTACGGTATCCGCATCTACAGTAATCGTGATCGGTACTTTCTTTACTTCCTGGTAAGTTCCCCCGTCTGCTGTTTCATTCAACGGAACTTCCTTTCCATCTTTTAAGAGAGCATTTTCAAATCCTATCTGTACATAGTTTTTAGGTGCTTCTATCTCTTCGATTCGGTAAGTACCGCACTTTAACTGTTCCGGTGTGATCAGGTATCCCTCTTCGTTTGTCCTGAACACAGATACCACTTCTTTTTTTGGATATCTTACGATCATTTCCACATATTTTTCTGCTTCCACATCATAAATCTTATAAGCTGCACTGTTATCCAGCACCGGCTTCTGCGTCTGGGCATCTTTTTTCACAATCTTGAAGTAATACTGCAAAGGTCGGTCATCAAACACACGCCATACCTGAGGTTCCCTGCTGTCTTCTGAAATCTGTACGATAAATGGGCGGATTCCTTTTAAATTTTCCGGAACAGTAGATTCAAACACCACATACCTTCCATAAGGAAGCTCTGGGCTCTTCAAATATCCTTTCTTGTCGGTAAACAGCTCTGGTACTGTGATTTTTTTACCATTTTCCCAATAAGAAGCGGTTTCATCTTTGCTGTAATCATATGTGATAAAGTCCTCCGGTGTATAATAAGAGCCATTTCCAGGCTTCAGGCTGCCATCCTTTACGCCAGACAATTCACTGATGAGGAATACCTTGAATCCTGCCCCTTCCACCAGTTCTGTTTCTGTCTGTTCCCCATCTTCTGAAATCTTGATAAGCTGAAACGCCTGTTTCTTTACAGTTTCCTTTACCGTAATATCCCGGTGTACAATCTGTATCTCCTGCCCTTCATACGCTACCTCTACGGGATACTCTGTTTCATCTAGCAGATACCCTTCTGCTGGCTCCATTTCTTTTACGAAATAGTTTCCAAGATACAGGTTTTTGAAGTCCACCGTTCCTTCACTGGAAATCGTACCCTGTGCTACCAATTCTCCTTTTTTATGGACAATGCCATCTTTTTTATTTGGATGCTCTATGTCTTTTGTCGCATATAAACCGTATTTTGCACCTACCAAAGTTGCATCACCCTGGGAAATAAATCCCTGGGAATCTTGATCGATCTTGCTTACATGAACTTCTCCCCACACTTCCTCATTTTTAAAATCATGGGAGAAGGTATAGGTGTACGTGCTGCCATCCTTATATTCATAGAAGAAGCGGTACACTTCATCTGTCATGTAATACTTATCCGGTGCCTGGATCTCCTTTACACTGTAATGGAAATTCAAAGGAATGTCTGCATGGAAAGCAGCAGTTCCTTCTCTGTTAGAAACAGCACGCTCTACCAGTTTTCCTTTTTCTACAAGAATCTTTCCGTCTACCGCTGTAATATCTTCTTCCGCATACAGTCCAAAAACCGCACCCTCCAGGGTAACTCCATCATTTTTTGATTTTTTCACCACGTTTACGGAAATCTCTGGTCTTGCATTGGTAAAGACGGTTTCCCCCTGGGATAAATCTATATTCTGCCCTGCATAGGACAAGGTTACAAACTGGGTACGTTCCTGTTCTGTTTTCCCAATCACCAGATTTTCCGGTGCTTTCTGTTCTACAACCTTATATTTTCCAAGATACAACTCTTTGGAAACAGCACTTCCATCTTCCCCGGTTGTCAGACTTTCTACCAGATCCCCTGCTTTATGCACCTTCGTCACTTTATCCTGGCTGTAAATATCCTCTGCCGCATAAATGTTATATTCTGCCCCTGCAAAGTCCGCATTTCCATATACAAAAGTCAGGTTTCCCTCTTCTCCGGTTACTCCGGTCAGAACCTCACCTTTTTTACGGATTGTGATTTTTCCTTTCTGTTCCTCATTCGTCACTGCAACAGAAGTTGTTTTTCCTGTTTCCAGCTTCACATGAAAAGACTCTGTATTCAGCTTATAACCTTCTGGAACAGAAATTTCTTTTAAATATACCGTATCCTGGGTTTTTGGAAATTCAACCTCGGAAGTACCATTGCTGTCTGTTGCCGGCATTTCTATAAGAAGGTTTTTACATGCACTGTCCAGATAAATACCAAAAACAGCACCGGAAAGGTTTACCTTACTGTTGTTATCCTTTTTTGTCACCTTTACCCTTGCCAGATCTAACCACTTCACTGTAAATTCCACAGAAGCACTTTCCTCTTCAAAAAATGCCCCATATCCAATATCCTGTGAGCCAGAGCCGGTAGATAATACCAAAGTCTTCCACTGCGCTCCTATCTGTCCTTTCAGCTTGCCGCTGTTCCAAGTACCGGTTACTGTTTTTGGGGCACTGAAATAAAATGTGGTGTCCCCTTTGATCTTTACAGTCCCTGTCTGTTTTGTACTTCCACTGTGGTAGGTCACATTGCCTGGCATTTTTAAAGTAATATAGTTTCTATGGTCGCCTTTTAAGCTAAATTCCCCGGTACGCTGCTCATTACCGCTTTCATAAGCCTTTGCTTCCTTTGGGGATAATGTGATTGCTGCTGTCGGAGGTGCTTCCAGGCTGTAAATATGCTGGATATATCCCCATACACCGCTTGCCTTGATATCTTCAAAAGTACAGCCATAAAATCCGTCCATGCCACAATACGAATATGCAGCAGCTAAATGCGTAAAAATATACTTTGTCTTCCAGTCAAAAGAGGGCATATACTCCCCGGTAATGTCCCCAGGACCGCCATATCCATAATAGAGGACTTTCTGTAATTCCGGGTTGCTTTCAAATTCATTGGCTACATAATCCGAGGTCGGCGGGGAAGCCTTCATAGACTCCAGACAATATGCCACATGGCCATTTACGGTGAAATAGGAAGTAGAATAGTTCCCCACGTTAGAAGGGTATGGGATTTTCTCTCCCTGTACCAGATGTACATTGCTTCCTTTTTCCCTTTCCATTGCTGCCGGAACAACGGATAAGTACATTCCCTTATCCTCTTCTGGTGTAAGGTCAATTAACTCTGTTCCTGCATCTGGCATTTCCGGTTCTTCGGCCAGTACCTCCGGTATCTCTGGCTCAGGGTCCGCCTCACCGTCCTCATCGGAGCCGCTTTCTGTATGCTGGCTGCTTTCCCCCTGGGATTGCTGTGAGCTGTTTTCCCTTGCTTCTACCACAATCCTTCTCATAATCTGATAAGAGGGGTTTCCGCTTAACGGATCAACACGATAAAATGCCTGGTAAGCCCCTGGGGCGTTAAAGTCAAAGGGATTGCCGGATTCCCCTTCGGCTTTCAGGAACGTTACCTCTACTTTTTCATCATTTTTCTGGAAACCAGTATCATCGGATTCCGGGTTAAATGATTCTCCTGTTTTTATGGTAAGATCCTCTGCATACACCAGTTCTTCTTCTGTCAGTTGATTCTTTATCTCTTCCAGTTCCGGTAATGTATCCAAAGCAGTTTTCTCCTGTTTTGCTTCTGCTTTCTGTATCCGGCTATTTTCCCCAGACTGCCCGGAAGCCAGTGCCGTTATCCCTGTATTGAGTAATGTCGAACAGCTAAGAAGAAGTGCCAGTGTCCCAGCCAGCAGCCTTTTCTTTTTTCCTTTCATCATAACTTTGCTCCTTTTCATTTTTTTCGACAAAAAAAGCAGGCCACACAAGCCTGCTTTCCATTTTCTATCTTCTTTTTTCTATCTTTTGTATACGGTCTGTCCCGTATCCAATGCACCTGTCAATCCCCTTTCTATTCCCTGCTTCCTGCATGGAACACTGCCAAAACAAGCTGCAGAACCAGCAGAAACAAGCATAATACTAATTTTCCTGTCAGATACAGCAGTTTCCCCACTGCGATCAAAATCCCTTTTACAACTTCCCATACGGTTCTTCCTACTGCCATACCTTCTTCCTCCTCTTACTCTTCAAATGCCCCATAAAATTCCGCAAACCGTAAATCTTTTTCCATACAGGCTTCTTCCTTTTCCCTGTTCTCTGCTATCGTTCCACCGTCAGAAAGTTCTTCCTGCTATCTGTCCGCTGTCAGCCAGTTCCCCCTGAAATGTTTCTGCTAATACGTTCTTGTTAGCAAAGGCTTCTTTTTGTGCCTGGGAAACGGCATCTTTTACGATTTTACAAAATTGTTCTTTCTGGTTCTCCAGAAGGGTATTTAATAGTTTCATCTGCTGTACTTCTTCTTCCTGCTGTAGATACTTGGCAAAATAAACGATTGCTTCTGCTATAAAATCGTCTTTTGTCTTGAAAATATCTTTGTTATACTCCTTCAGATACCGATAAGCCTGATGATGTACCGGTCTGCTTTTATACAGCCGCAGTGAAGTTGTATATACTTTTTCCGTATCCATAAATTTTCACTTCCTATCACGCTGTCCGCATTTTCCTCTGTTTTGCCCGGATAATACTTTTCACTGCTTCTTCACAGCCCCTTGCATTGGCATGTATATCCGTTACAAACTGTACATCTTTTCCCTCATTGGCTCCAAAATGCTCCACAATGGAAGAACCGCCGCCCATAAACACCATTTTGGTCAGATCCAGATTATAATGGTTTGCCTGTATGATACCATAAATTTCCTCTGCGTAGGACTTCAAACAGTTTTTTATGACGTCCTGATACTGCTTCGGGCAGTCATAGCTTCCTGTCCTCATAAATGCTTCTGTAATGTATGCCGGTACCCCTGCCCCTGTTTTGGCAATGGCTTCCTCATTGACTTTTCCGATACAGTACAAAGCTGCCTTATCCGAAATCGAATACTTCCCGTCCGGCATTCCGTCAACAAACTCTACCAGATCGGTAGTACCTCCGCCAATATCCACTAAAAGGCAATAACCAGGAACAGCTTCTAAAAGCGTATGGATCACCACATGCCCCTGCATAAAGACAAACACATTTTCCAAGGACACATGATAGTGAACCCCTTCATAGCGGAAATGCAGTTCCTTTGTCTTTAACAGATATTTCTTGAAACTTTCCTTCTGCTGCTGAAACCTTCTGGGCGGCAGGGCAGCTCCCATTTTCACAGAAGCATCTGTCAATCCCCGATACCGCATCTCCTGTGCCAGGGCAGCCATGGTAAGAAGATAATAGTTTTCATTTTCTGTTTTATCCACACACTCTTTTTCCGGTACTTTCCCACCCACATAATAAAACTGGTTCTGATATTCCAGAATATGTTCCAGACTGTCTGGCTTTGCCTGCAAGGGCTGGATTGCTGCTGAAAATACGGTATTTGCTGTTTTCATGTTACGGTTTCCATGGTCTATTCCAATAATCATTTTATTTTCCACTTTCTTATCCTCCTGAATTTTATATTTTGTATCTTTCCACTTTTTCATCTGTTCACTCTTCTGCAAATGGCTCCAGCATCTCACTGATTTCTTTTTGGAATAACCTCTGCAGCCGGACAACCACATGGACATTTGGTTTTTGCTGTCCATATTCAATCCTCTGATATGTCCGAAGACTGATACCCAGGACAGATGCAAGTTCTATCTGCGTATATCCATGGGCTGTCCTGAATTTCTTTAATTTTGTAACTTCCTATCACACTCCTTATGTCTGAGGGATAGCTTCATGATAAGCAAACAGATTAGATATATAGCTGTTTGCCGTCAATGTGGCATTATATAAAGCAGTCAGTAACACTGCCCTGATATTATTTGCTTTTTTTGTACACTGTTTAATAGAATCCATCACATACTCCACAGAGAATTTATCCAGTTTTTTATACATTCCCTGCACAACACTAAGAGGGCGTTCTTCCTGATTTACCCGTATCGTCTTTGCGTTGGAGGTCAAAACATCTACAGCAAGCCCTACAATCTCATTGAGCAGCTTTCTGTCATAAGGTCTGTCTATCCATATCGCATCATAATCAATCTGATCTTTGAACTGTTTTTCTGCTATCTGATAGGATAAGATAGGATTATCTTCATATTCATTCATAATCTCTGTTGTATTCTTTGGAGTATTCTCTACTGTAGTCTTTGTAGTAATCTCTGTATTTGTCTGCCCACAATAGGTTTCAGGTATCTCTTTTGGTGTCCAAGGCTCTGTTTTCCTAAGAGGGTATGCTCCCTCTTTGAATGGGGTTACCCTCTCACTTTGAAAAGGGACAGCCCTCTCTCCTACGAAATGAACCTCCTCGTCTATGTTTATAGAGGGACTTTGTTCTTCCATTTTCGATTTCCTTCTGCCGTTTTCAAAGGAAGACGAAACTGCACCTGTTTCTTCTGGATAAGTCAATTCTTTTAGCCTGTCTACAATCAATTCCAGATACAGGACATTATTGACCACAATCCCATTCATGGATATAGTTCTAAATACTCTCCTTACCACACCCAGTTTTTCCAAAAATACCACTGCATTTGTTGCTTCTTTTTTGGAAATTCCGAACTGCTCACTGATCTGCTGATAACTTCGCTGAAGAAGGTCAGACTTAAATTTTTTTCTTACCCCGATTACCTGCCCGGTTCCTTCATCCCTGATTTCTGTAGGCTTATACCAATACACAATATCTGCCAGTATGATAATAGCCGTCAGATTTGGCTTTCCGCTTTCTCTGATAATCGTCCGATACCATACCTGAGGAATGATATTTCCAGATATATTCAGTTTTGCATTTTCGTCTACAATTTCATTTCCTGTGCTGTATATACCTCCATTCATATGTTATCCTCACTTTCCCATTTTTCTTTGTACTTATATAAAACTCTCATTTTTTCATCTGCTTTTTTGGCAACAACTAAGCACGCATACAAAGGAAACAGAAAAATAAGTAAACCAATTATTATGATTACTTTTATCATTGCTCCATCCTCCCATGAAAAAAGGACTAAGCCAGCTAACAGAATCACTTTTAACTAACCTAGTCCATATCTTTTTTTACAATATGTTGCAACCGAATGGTCTTTCACAAACTTGACCGCCTGTGAGAATGGATATAATTTTGACAGGACCAGTAGCAATAGGTTTCTATCTTTAAGAGCCCCTGCCATTTGATTTTTACTATGAAAAATTCATTCCCGGTCTATGATATTTCTACCATTTATGGTATAATAGAAAAAAGACTAAATTGGCGTGAACCCTTAATTTATAAGGAATCTGCTAACTTAGTCTTATTTTAACATGACCACCACTGCCGGAAGTACCAACGATGGCAACAAACTCTCCCTCCTCAATGGAGAGGGTTACGCCATCCAATGCTTTTGTGATGTTCGGCTCAGTGCCGTAATATTTTTTTAAATCTGTTGTCTGCAATATGCTCATATAGAACACCATCCTTTCTTTGTGATGGTTTTATCATAAAGACCGAACCTCACAGAAATGTCACGAGCTACAAAGAATTTATAAGAAATTCGGTTCCAAATGTCATAAGTCTGTGACATTTCAATTTTGAGGGAATGTCGGTACTACTTTCGGAGCAGGAAAACAGAAAAGGTTGAGCCTTGCCCAATCTCTGATGCCACCCGGATATAGCCTTCCTGCAAGGTCACGATCTCACGGGCCAGATACAGACCAATCCCAATCCCCTCCACATCATGTACCGCATCTTCCCGGTAAAACCGTTTGAAAATCGTCCCCTGATGCTGCTCCGAGATGCCGATGCCGGTGTCGGCAATGTTGATCTTTACATACATTTCCCAGCCTTCCACAGACACACGGATCTGTCCGCCTGCCGGGGTGTACTTCACTGCGTTATCCAGAATGTTGAACAGAGCTTCGCTTGTCCATTTTCTAT
>OLRE01002978.1_pt1 | contig 12704 bp, 12 predicted proteins | sample 1672461 | NCBI WGS metagenome assembly OLRE01 (sample SAMEA3136688, study PRJEB25190) | human gut metagenome | biome: human gut; feature: human-associated habitat; material: faeces | place: Austria | collected 2013
AAGCCGAAGAAAACCACGAAGAAGAACCATTCCGCCAAGAAGGACGTCGACAAGGTGGTGACTTCGGATAAGAAGGTGCGGAAGGTTCCGGAACCGAAGATGCCAGAGAACACGACTCCGTATGAGATCGACAACCGCCAGTTCCTGTCCAATCCGGACGGACAACAAGGTTACGGTTATTACCTCCACCTCAGCCAGCCCCAGAAAGCGTATCGCATGGTCATCAAGATCCGTTCTTCCGGCGGCCAGGGCTACATTCGCGTGAACGCCAAGTCCAGCCCGAACCAGGGTGAACAGGTCGCCCAGTTCGAGTTCGACGCCAGCGGCACCACCGAAATCAAGTTCAACAAGGCCGTGGAGACCCAGGACATCCTCTTGTGGGTGCCGTTCGACAGCCTTCCCGGCAACCAGCTGTACATCGATTCGGTGCAGATTTTCTGACGCATCGGCAGACAAGGAGGGTGTGCGGATTGTTCCGCACACCCTCCTTTTGTTTCACGTGAAACAACGTGACGGATAGCTGACTTTTTTGAACGCCTTTTTGAACGCCTTTTTGAACGCCATCTGCAAAACCGCCCGCAACCGTCGTGGAAACTGCATTACAGTAGCAACCATGAGTGATATGCGTGATGTGGTGATTATCGGTTCCGGCCCGGCTGGCTATACTGCCGCGATCTATCTTGGCCGCGCCGGCTTCGAGCCGCTGGTCGTCGCCGGCGCGCTGACGCCCGGCGGTCAGTTGGTCAACACCACCGAAGTGGAGAATTTCCCAGGCTTTCCCGATGGCATCATGGGTCCGGATCTGATGGACAATATGCGCAAGCAGGCGGAACGGTTCGGCACGCATATCGTTTGGGACGATGTTGTTTCGGTTGCTTCGAATGCCGATTCCGGCATCACAACCGTCACCCTTGACGGCGGCGACGTGTACGACGCACGCGCGCTGGTCATCGCAACAGGCTCAAACTATCGTAAGCTGGGCGTGCCAGGCGAGACGGAATACGCAGGCAAAGGTGTCTCCTACTGCGCCACCTGCGATGGTTTCTTCTTCCGCAACAAGCCGATTGTGGTGGTCGGCGGCGGCGACAGCGCTTTCGAAGAAGCTGATTTCCTGTCCCGTTTCGGCTCGTCCGTCACCCTTATTCATAGGCGTTCCACGTTCCGTGCTTCCCGCATCATGGTGGAGCGTGCGCAACGCAATCCGAAAATCGATTTCATGCTTGACGCTGTGGTGCAGGAGATTCGCGGCAACGAGAACGGCGTACAGGAGGTGGAGGTGCGCAACACCGCCACCGAAAAGACCTCTGTAATCCCCGCTAACGGCGTTTTCATGGCGATTGGGCACACTCCTGCCACTGCTTTTCTTAACGGGCTTGTAGACGTCGATTCAGCCGGTTATATCACGGTCGATGGCGCCAGCACGCGTACCAGTGAACCCGGCGTTTTCGCCGCGGGAGACTGCGTGGATAGCGTCTATCGGCAGGCCATCAGCGCGGCGGGCATGGGGTGCCGCGCCGCGCTGGATGCGCAGGCTTATCTCGATTCGCTCAAGTAAGGCTCAAATCGTTCAAATCATTATCGCTCGCCGAGCTCGATTGGCTCGGTTCGTTCAGCTCTGCTGCTGCATAAGCAGGTCGACGATGCGTTTCATATCGTCTTCCGATTTGAACACGATTTCGATTCGCCCGTGCTTCTTCGATCCCTTGATGGAGACCTTGGTGCCGAAACGCTGCTCCAGACCAACCTGAACGGGGGTACCAGCCCACGGATTGAGCTTGCTGGCCTTCGGCTTCTTGGGCTGGTCGCTTTCGGCGGCCTTCATCGACACGATTTCCTCGGTGCTGCGTACGGACAGTCCCTCGGCGATGATGCGCGTGGCCAGCTGTTCCATATCCGCTTCCGTCGGCAGTCCCAGCAGCGCACGCGCGTGGCCCGCGGACAGCAGTCCGGATGCGACCTTCTTTTGCACGGCGGCCGGCAGGTTGAGCAATCGCAAGGTGTTGGCGATTTGCGGACGGGATTTCGACACCGACTTGGACAGTTGGGCCTGCGTCAGGCCGAAATCGTCGATCATCTGCTGGTAGGCAGCCGCCTCTTCCAGTGGATTCAGCGCGACGCGATGCAGGTTTTCCAGCAGTGCGTCACGTAGCATGTCATCATCGGCGGTGGTTTTGACGATGGCCGGAATCGTTTTCAGGCCGGCGATCTGCGATGCGCGCCAACGACGTTCGCCCATGATGAGCTCGTACATGCTATCCATGCGCCCGTCGAACATGTTGTGCGGTTCGGCCGGTTTGGCTGCGGCTTCCCTGCGGGCGGCTTCGATTTGCGATTGCGGACGCTTGCGTACGACGATTGGCTGCAGTACGCCGACTTCCTTGATGGATTCGGCTAGCTCGCGCAGGTCGTCTTCATCGAAAATGGTACGTGGCTGATGCAGATTGGGACCGACGTCGCTCAAACGCAGTTCAACCAGATATCCACCCTGCACGGGAAGCAGTTCCGGTTCGTCCTTCTTATGTTCGGTCGGCGTGGTTTCACGTGAAACACTCCCCTGCTGCTCGCCCTGTTCGGAAGCTGGCTGAGCGGTGGAGCCGAAGAACATGTCCGCGGGATGCGCGCTTTCGTTCAACGAAATCGACGGCATGCTGGCACGACGATGCTGGTTTTTCTTGGTTGTTTCACGTGAAACAGCATGCTTCATCCCCTGCACGGCGTTCACCGATGCCTGTGCGGTAGCGGACGCGCTCTTGGATTCCACATGCTCATCAGTCTTGGAAGCCTTGACTTCCTTGACGGCAGCGGCAGGCGCCGCATGCTCCTGATGCTGCGGCTCCCCCGGAAGAGAAGGAAACAGTGCGCCAAGACCTTTACCCAAACGCGACTTAGTTGCCATGATCAGTTCTCATTCCTTCTTGCATCGATTGCCTGCAGCACCGTATCGGAACGACGCGAAAGTTCCAGCGCGGCTTCGCAGTACGCGATCGCACCCATGCCCTTGGGGTCGTATGCGATCACGCTTTGGTTGAAGCTTGGCGCTTCGGAAATCTTCACCGTGCGCGGAATGGTGGTGTCGAGCACGATTGTCGGATAGTGCTTCTTCACTTCCCCATGCACTTCGCGGCTCAGCAGCGTGCGCTTGTCGTACATGGTGATGAGCATCGTGGAGACCAGCAGCGACGGATTGTAATGTTCCTGCACCAGTCCGATGGTGTTGATGAGCTGGCCCAAACCTTCCAAGGCGTAATACTCGGCCTGAATCGGAATCAGCATTTCGTGCACGGCGCACATGGCGTTGATCACCAGCAGACCCAGGCTCGGCGGGCAGTCGATGATCACGTAATCGTAATGCTCTTCGCTGGTGGCGAGGAACTCGTCCACCGCGTTCTTCAGCAGCGAGTTGCGGTCCGCCATGTCGGCGACCTCAAGTTCGGCGCCACTCAAATCGATGGATGCGGGGACCACGTCGAGGTTGTCGAAATCAGGGCACGTGCACTTGACTTCCGCGATGCGCTTGCGTCCTTCGATGACGTCATACACCGAAGGCTGACCGGAGGCGTGCGGGGCACCCAATGCCGTGGAGGCGTTGCCCTGCGGATCCATATCAATAAGCAGGACCTTGCATCCGAAACGGGCCAAGGCCGCGGACAGGTTCACCGCGGATGTGGTTTTGCCGACGCCACCTTTCTGGTTGGCGACTGCGATCAGGCGCGTTTGGGCCGGCTTCGGGCAGACCGCATGCTCCAATGCCTTGTATCGCGTCGATTCATCAGCGATTTGCGCGCCTACGGGGGATGTCGAGCCTTCGAAGATTCGCTTGATGGTTTCCGTGGCGGATTCCATCGACGTCAAATTGTCTGGTTCTTCAGGTCCAGTCATGAACTAGCCTTCCTATACATATTCAACAATCAAGTTTCATCATTTGGGTGGACAGATTTTCACCTGTTCACGGCCATGTGCACCATTGTGAACAACGGTGGATAGTTGGTGGATAACTCATCCGACCACCCAAAAGTTATCCACAGAACAATCGTTGCAATTCCAAGCTTCTTCAAGATGCTTCGTAACACATTTCCGCGATTGTGGATACTGTGGATAACTCACGCGATTTTGTGGATAACTTATCGCTTGTCCACCATCAGCACATGCGTCGGTTCCAGACCCGGACCGACCTCGGCCTCCACCACGCGGGGATGGATACCGCCGTTTTTGGAGATCTCTTTGGTGGCCTTGACGATTTCCTCCTGCGCGGATCGTCCTTTCAGGGCAACCAGCCGTCCGCCTTTGTCCAGCAACGGCAGCGTCCATCCGGATAGTTTGGCCATCGGCGCGACCGCACGGCAGGTCACCACGGCAAACGGATGCCTGACCGGGATGGGATTCCCGTCGAGATCGACGGCATCCTCTCCCCTGCCCTTCCGGCCACCGTTCGAACCGCGGACGGCTTCGATTACGGCGTTGGCTCGGGAGCGCACTATCGAGACATTGTCCAATCCCATTTCGTCAACGCACTCATGAAGCCATTCGATACGGCGTTCCATCGGTTCCACCAAAGTGAACTGGTGGTCCGGCAGGCAGGCGGCCGCCACGATACCGGGGAATCCTCCGCCACTGCCGATATCCGCCACCGTCTTGAATTGCCTCTTGGCCGTTGCTTCACGGATGAACGGTACGATGGCCGCGGAGTTCAGAATATGCCGTTCCCAAATAATACCGACATCGCGTGGCCCTATCAGCCCGCGCGGCTCTCCTTCCGCAGCAAGTTTCACGTGAAACACCTTCAACTTGCCCAATGCATCGCCAAGCACTTCCTCAAGAATCGGCGACCCATCCAATTCGTCATTCACATCACTCATGCACACCATCCTAATCTACAGGCATCAAAAAAGCGCCGCGAGAAACTCGCGACGCTTCATGTTTCACATGAAACTATTTCAGGCTTCGTCGATCTCGTCGGCGTCATCGACTGCGGAAGCCTTGACGTACACCGTGACGTAACGATGCGGTTCTTCGCCATGGGACCGAGACTTCATGCCTTCCTCGCGCACCACATCATGGATGATCTTGCGTTCGAAGGAGTTCATCGGCTTCAGGTCCACCGGCTCGCCAGTCTCGCGCGCCTCGTCGATGGCATCCAGCGCAAGGTCGTGCAGGCGCTGGCGCTTGCGCTTCAGATAGCCGTCCACGTCCACGATGAGGTGGGACCGCTCGCCGGTCTTCTGCTGTACGGCGAGTCGGGTGAGCTGCTGCAGGGCGTCCACGACTTCGCCGTTGCGTCCGATCAGATGTTTGATGTCGGTGTCGTCGTCGGCAACGATCTGCACGGTCGGACGGTTGTTGCGCACGCCCATTTCGATATCGCCCTCGTAGTCGACGATGTCAAGCAATCCTTCAAGGTAATCGGCAGCGATGTCAGCTTCGTCATTGAGCTGATCGATGGTTTTCTCAGCATCCTGCGCCATGGTGTTTTACTCCTTTGAGCGGGGTTCGTATTATTTCAAGTCTACTGAAAGTCTACTGATTGGGTTGTATCATATGGGCGATTCGCCCGATACAAAAGCGGTGTGTCCTGTGTTTCACGTGAAACACAGGACACACACTTGATGTTATTTCTTCTTCTTTTTGCGGCTTGGCTGCTGACGCTGGAAGCCGTTCTTTTCCTTCGCCTCCGCGGCCTTCTTGGCTTTCTGCAGCTCCTCCTCTTCGAGGGACGGCAGACCTTGGCGCGGCGGGCGTTCTCGTGGGCGTGGTCGCGCTTTTCCTTCGCTTCGGCGGCCGGGGATCCCGGAGTCGGGAAGACATGGATCTGCCAGACGGAACGCAGCAGGTTGCAGATGTTGTTGGTCAGCCAGTACACCAGCACTGCGAACGGCATGGCGACGCCGGAGAAGATGTACATGATCGGGAACATCCACAGCATCATCTTCTGCATCATTTCAGTCTGCTTGTTCGCAGCGCTCTGGGCCATGTTGCGCTTCATGCTGTTGTACTGCATGAGCCACAGGCAGAAGCACATCAACGCCACGAAGATGCCGATGATGATCTTGCCGTGGATGTCGGCGGTGGTGAAGTTCTCGGCCACGTTCACGCCGAACACGTTGGTGGAGGTGAACTGCTTGGCGGTGGCGATGTCGAAGGCGCCGAGGCCGGAACCGTTCCTGAACTTGCCACGGGCGATGTATGGAATGGCCGACAGGGTGTAGAACATGCACATGAACACAGGACCCTGCACGAACATAGGCAGCATCGATGTGCAGCCGCCCATCGGGTTCGCGTCATTGTCCTGGTAGAGCTTCATCATCTCGCGTTGCAAAGCCTCTTTGCTGGCGGGATCGTTCTTGCCCTTGTACTTGTTTTGGATGCGCTGCATCTTGGGCTGCAAAACGGCCATCTGGGCCTGCATCTTGCGCATGCCCTTCATGGACTTGTAGAACAGCGGGAACACGCACGCCTGGACCACAATCACCAGGAACACGATGGACATGACCCACGAGAAACCGATCTCGTTCATGCCCAGCATCACCATGAATCGGTGGAATCCGGCCATAATCTGCGTCATGAGCCACTCGACGGGGTACAGGAGCTTGTACAGCCAGCCCCAGAAACCACTATCGAGGAGGAATTGATCTTGATTCATTACAGGCCATTCTCCTTATCGCCTATAGGTTCATCTACATCCAGAGGCGTGAGACGAGGCTCCTCGTGTGCCTTCGACCACGAACATCTGTAAAACAAGGAATAGAGCTGTGGAACGTCGTCGATTCCTCCACGGTTCCACTGGTTGCAACGAAGAAGGCGTAATAACGCAAGAAGGCCACCTTTAAGGCAGCCAAATCGTTCAATCGCCTGAATCGCATAATTGGAGCAGCTGGGATAATACCGGCACCGAGGTGCGGTATGGGCGGAAATATGTTTCTGATACCAGCGGATGAGCCGCACCATCCAATTGCGATGATGCCCCTTGCTCATTGCCGGGAAGCGGTTTTACGTTTCACCGCTTCGAAACACGATGCCATCTGCTGCTCAAGCGACAGGAAATCGGCACGTGCGGCACTTGGCTTGGCACGCAACACGATATCGCAGGATTCAGGTAATAGTGATTCGTACTTTCGTGCAAGCACACGGAAACGCCTTTTCACGGCGTTGCGCGTGACCGCGTTGCCAACAGCTTTGGAAACGGCCAAGCCGACACGGCGGCCTTGCACCGTCGCTGTATCGCCCGTTACGACATCGTCGTGCATCAGATAATGCACGACGATGTCTTCTCGCGATACCCTACGACGGCGTTTGAGCACCGCAACAAAATCGCGATGGCTTTTCAGCCGTTCCACCGCTCTATGCCACTAAAAAATCAGGCAGCGAGGGACTTGCGGCCCTTGGCGCGGCGACGGTTGATCAGAGCGCGGCCTGCGCGGGTGCGCATGCGCTGACGGAAACCGTGCTTCATGTGGCGACGACGGTTGTTCGGCTGGAATGTCCTCTTCATAATTAATGCTCCCGGTGTTTTTAGCCATGCCAAGGCACGGCTCCTCATGAGTCAAGCTCTACTAAATTACTCTGACCCCTGAACAGATTGTCGCGTCGTCCATTTTTCTTCACATTTTCATGGGGATTCCCCGCATAAAACAATCCACATAATCGTTGCGATTCCGCCGAATTCCCCACAAAAGTTATCCACAAACTACAACAATGTTATTCACATTTCAATCTTTTCAACACGCACGCCGGTGGATAACTCGGGGAAAAGAGAGTACAAATATACAGTTGCACATCAGTGGTACGTCTGTCGAGAAAGGATTATCCGTGGCTGATAACACGACAACAGATCCTCTCGAGCAGGCTCGTGGGGTGTGGTCCGACGCTTTGGCCCTGCTGCACCAGAATCCGTCGCTGTCCGTACGTGACAAAAGCTGGCTGGAGAACGTCTATCCCGAAGGCATGTGGGGTCCGACCATCATGCTGTGCGTGCCCAGTGAGGCGGCTCAGCAGGCTTTGCAGACCGAATTGAACAAGCCGTTGATGGAGGCGTTGCGCGAATCCGCCGAACAGGACATCTTCCCCGCCTTCAAAATCGTTGAAATGAAGCCGAAAACGGAGGAACAGCCGGAGGAAACCTATCCGCGCTTCTCCCCCGCGAAATCGCCGGCGAAGTCCCCTGCGAACGAGACGATGCAGGGCCAGTTGCCGATTCCCGCGACGATGCCGCCGGAACAGGACCATTTCCAGAGCGGCCAGAACAGGCCGCTGCTCGACCCCGAAACGCATTTGAACAAGAACGCCACCTTCGACACCTTCGTGCCCGGCGATTCCAACCGTTTCGCACGTACCGTGGCGCTGGCCGTGGCGGAGGGTTCCGGCCATGATTTCAATCCGTTGTGTATCTACGGAGGCTCCGGCCTGGGCAAAACCCATTTGCTGAACGCCATCGGCAACTACGCGCTGGTCAAGGACCCCAATCTGAAGGTCCGCTACGTCACCAGTGAGGAATTCACCAACGAATTCATCGAGGCTCTGGCCGATACGAACCAAAGTTCCGGCCAGATCAAGGAATTCAACCGCCGCTACCGCGAGGTCGACGTGCTGCTCATCGACGATATCCAGTTCCTGAGCGGCAAGGACGCGACCCTTGAGCAGTTCTTCCACACGTTCAACACCCTGCATCAGGCCAACAAGCGCATCGTGATCGCCTCCGATGTGCCGCCGAAGGACCTGCAGGGCTTCAACGAACGTCTGATCTCCCGCTTCGAATCGGGCCTGACCGTGGACGTCAAACCGCCGGATCTGGAGACGCGAATCGCCATTCTGCGCATGATCGCCACCATGAACGGCTCCAATATTCCCAACGACGTGTTCAACCTGATCGCGGAACGGTTCACCGAGAACATCCGCGAGCTGGAAGGCGCGCTGAACCGTGTGACCGCCATGGCGTCGCTGAGCAACCAGCCGGTCACCAAAGCCCTTGCGGAGCAGACTTTGCAGGACTTCTTCACCACCGACGTGGAAATCAAGCCCGCGGACATCATCACGCAGGTGGCCAAGTACTTCTATTTGACGTTCGACGACATCGTCGGCCGTTCGCGTACCAAGAAGATCGCGCTGGCACGCCAGATCGCCATGTATCTGGTACGCGAGCTGACCAGCATGAGCCTCAACGACATCGGCCTGGTCTTCGGTGGCAAGGACCACACCACCGTGATGCACGCGTATACGCGCATCAACGACGAGATGCAGGAGAAGCAGGAGATCTACAACTACGTGACCGAGTTGACTCTGCAGCTCAAGCAGCGTTCCAACGACAAGTAACGGAAGCAACCACAACAAACGGCGTATTTCCAACGGTTTTCCTTAGGCTGGTAAATTATTTACCAGCCTTTTTACTATCCGCGTGACACGCCCGGACAGAATTTCTTGTACATCGAGTTTTCCACATACATATCCACATTTCGGGGAAAGGTCTGTGGAAAAGCCGTTGGAAACACGGAAAACGGCAGTGGATGGCTCGTGGATTATTCACAGTGAATTGTGGATAAGTTTTGCGCGGCCATGAACCTGTGGATAACCCATGCTCTTATCCACATTCGACTCAGAAGTTATCCACAGATGTCGCCTCGTACTGAGACGTTGCTGCGCTTGGGCTGAACGAGCTTATCCACACTATCCACAGGGCTTATTATTACGAAAGTACGTTTTTCTTACTTTCATCGTCATTCTCGTAATGCGGGGAATTCCCCACGCTTTCGTCGTCGTTGCTCTTATCGCTAGAATGGCATGTGAATCGAACGAAACGAGGAATACCCCATGAAAGTCGAAGTCAATTCCCAAGCTCTTGCCGATGCCGTGGCATGGACCACACGTGTCATCGACGCACGTCCCGCAACCCCGATTCTGGCGGGCATCCGTCTGGAAGCCATTGACGGCACACTCCAGCTTTCCGCCTTCAACTACGCCATTTCCGCACGCCATCACATCGAAGCCGGCGTGGATGAGGCCGGTAGCGTTCTGGTGCTGGGCAAACTGCTTGCCGACATCACCAAGTCGCTGCCCGCTGCGAAAACCTATCTTTCCACTGATGGTTCCACGATGACCATCACGTCGGGCAAGTCGACCTTCACCATGCAGCTCATGCCGGAAAGCGAATATCCGGATCTGCCCGTGGTGCCGATGAAACTGGGTCAGGTGGACTCCCCCACCTTCGCTCAGGCCGTCAACCAGGCGTCCGTCGCGGTCTCCCGTGAGGAGAACCGTCCGGTGCTCACCGGCATCCGCGTCCAGTTCCAAGGCGACAAGGTCATCATGAGCTCCACCGACCGTTTCCGTCTGGCCCGTTCCAGCTTCACCTGGACGCCGGAGGATGCGACCATCAGCACCACCGCTTTGGTCCGTGGCTCGCTGCTGCGCGACATGGCGCGTTCGCTGGACGAGCATCAGAACGTCACCATCGATTTCGATGCGGACAACCCGTCCCTGCTGGGCTTCGAGAACGCCGGCCGCGTGTCCACCTCCCAGCTCATCGACGGCGAATTCCCGGCCGTTGACCGCCTGTATGCCGATGAATACCCGATTCATGCCGTCATCAACAAGCAGGCCCTCATCGACGCCATCAAGCGCGTTTCGCTGGTCGCCGAACGCAACGCCCCGATCCGTATGGTCTTCTCTGGCCAGGAGCTGACGCTGTCGGCCGGCACCGCCGACGAAGCACAGGCGAAGGAGATTCTCGACATCGACATGGACGGCGAGGACATCACCGTGGCGTTCAACCCCTCCTATCTGGTCGACGGCCTGAGCGCCATCAGCGAGCCGTTCGTGCGCATGAAGATGACCACCGCGGTCAAGCCCGTGGAATTCAACGGCCAGCAGGAAGCGGATTCCGACGAATCCATGGACTACCGTTACCTGCTCGTTCCGATGCGCTTCAACAACTGATTTCGTTCCACCTGTGGCCCGGACGGCAAGTTCCCGTCCGGGCCACCATGCCATCGCCTTCAAGGAATCCCGGTTTTCATGCATATCTCCCGTCTCGCGCTCGACCATTACCGGTCATGGGACCATTGCGTGCTTGATTTCGAACCGGGAATCAACATTCTCCAAGGCTCGAACGGCCTAGGGAAAACCAATATCGTGGAAGCCGTGGAAGTGCTGTCCACCGGCTCCAGCCACCGCACCTCGTCATCGCTGCCGCTGGTCGAAAAAGGCCACCCTTCCGCCACTGTCCGGGCCAACGTCGAAGATGCGGGCGAACAGCGCACATATGAGATCACCATCGCCGCGCGAGGCGCCAACAGGGCGCGCGTGGACGGCGGAAAATCGCAATATATGAGGGATATCGTGGGTTTGGTCCCCTCCGTGTCCTTTACCCCCGAAGACCAGCGGTTGGTGTCTGGCGATCCGGCCACCCGAAGGAACTTCCTCAACCAGGCGGCTTCGCTGCTGTTGCCCCGTTATGCGCAGTCGTTGCAACAGTTCACGCACGTTGCCAAACAGCGTGCCGCATTGCTCAAACAGCTGTCCGACGGCTCCGGCATCGACCCCGAATACGGGCGTCAGGCCGTGCTGAGCGGTCTGGAAGTGTGGACCGGCCAATTCATCGCCCTCGGCGTGCAATTGACCAAGGACCGGAACGATGTGATCGGACTGCTGCGCGAGCCGTTCACCCGCATCTATGCTTCGCTGGCGGGCGAAGAGGAACAGGCCGACCTGGTGTATGAGCCGTCCTTCGACGAGGTGCTTCTGTTCGACGAGCCGGCCGCGGAAATCAGCCGTCATTTCCAACGCATCTACCCCGGCGAAGTGGCCCGTGGGCAGAATCTGATCGGACCGCAGCGCGATGATCTGACATTGCGGCTCAACGACATGCCAGCCCGCGAATTCGCTTCGAACGGCGAGATGTGGACGATGGCGTTGGCCTTGAAAATGGCGCTGTACGAAGTGGTTTCGGCGCAGCGCGACGTCAAGCCGATCGTGATCCTCGACGATGTGTTCGCCCAGCTCGACGAGTCCCGTCGCGGGCAGATCCTCGACTTCGCGCGACGGCAGGACCAGGTGCTGATCACCGTCGCCGCGGCAAGCGATATTCCGCAAGGCGAGGCGCATGTCATCGACGTTGCCGCGCTGCGTGCGCAATCGCAGGAGACGGACGGCGATATCGCGGCGATGGCGGCCATGCTTGCCGCCGGACGTGGCGCGCAATCGCAAGGAATCGAGGCCGAATCCTAATGCCGAAACCACCAATCTGCGAACTGCTGAACCTCGACCAACGCAAACTGCCGGCCGAAGTGTTCGACCGCATCAGCGACCGTGCCGGGCGGCTCAAGGAACGCGAGGAACGCGCGCGCAAGGCGTGGGAAAGCTTCGGCAAACCCGGACGCGATCCGGAAACCGTCGGCAGCCTGTTCAATCTGCTGGCATCGAACGGCGCATGGATACCCCACCTCAAAATGGCGCAGATGCGCGACCATTGGGACCAGGTGGTGGGCGTGGAGAACGCGAAGCACCCCGCCAGCCTGCGAGACGGCGTGCTGACGATACGTTGCGACAGCCCGGCCTGGACCACCACCCTGTCGTATATGACGCCGTTGCTGACGGACACCATCCGCAGGAAACTCGAAGGTCTGACCATCAATGAGGTGAGGGTCACCGGCCCGCAGAGCCAAGGGTTCAGCCGTGGGCGTATCTCAAGGAAGATTCGCTACTGAGGGCTATTGCGA
>OLRE01002984.1_pt1 | contig 12679 bp, 10 predicted proteins | sample 1672461 | NCBI WGS metagenome assembly OLRE01 (sample SAMEA3136688, study PRJEB25190) | human gut metagenome | biome: human gut; feature: human-associated habitat; material: faeces | place: Austria | collected 2013
GAAAGAAAATATCAACCTTTCTGCCTTGTGCATTGCCGAAAATGCTGATTTTGGTATTTTGCGTGGAATTGTATCTGATCCGGATAGAGCATACAAAGCTTTAAAAGATAATCATTTTGCAGTGAATGTGACTGATGTGGTAGGTATAAGCTGTCCCAATATACCAGGTGCTTTGGCAAAAGTGCTGGGATATTTATCAGAAGAGGGCGTATTTATTGAATATATGTATTCGTTTGCCAATAACCATATTGCAAATGTGGTGATCCGCCCCAGCAACCTGGATAAGTGTATCGAGGTGTTGAAAGAAAAGAAAGTCGATCTACTGGCTGCAAGTGACTTGTATAAGCTGTAAATATACAGTGAGCAATAAATAATGAACGGTAAACAGTTGTGTTATCCAACTCAAGGACAACGCAACTGCTTACCGTTTTTACTATAAATATAGTGACGCTATCCAGTGAAGATAGCGACGGTATATGCTAACGATACCGTCACTATCCCGGGCATATCCCGTCACTATTTTTTCTACATCCATCAGAACTCTTATCCTTTATAAACAAACTTCACCTCTGCCCAGCGATTCTTCTCTTTATAATGAACGAAAGTCAATCCGTTCTTTTCCGCTTCTTCGCGGATGGCGGTAATATCGTCTACATAAAATCCACTCATATAGAGTTCGGAATCCGTATGCATGCAGGCAACATATTGCTTCATATCATTCAGTAATATATTCCGGTTGATGTTGGCGATGATAACGTCGAAAGGTCCTTTTCCTGTAAGCGACGAGGCATCTCCTTGTGAAACGGCAATATCGTCTACGTGGTTCAATTCGATATTTTCGATGGAGTTTCGTACACACCATTCATCAATGTCGATGGCTGTACAGGGGCGTGCGCCCCGCATACGTGCGAGGATGGCAAGAATTGAAGTTCCGCAGCCCATATCGAGCAGAGATTTATCTTTCAATTCGCTGTCCAACAATTCTTCAATGATGAGGCTGGTAGTCTCGTGGTGTCCTGTTCCGAAGGCCATTTGAGGATTGATGACAATGTCATATTCCGCTTTGGGAATATCTTGGTGGAAAGTGCTGTGAATCACACATCGGTTTCCGATAATGATGGGTTGAAAGAAATTCTTTTCCCATTCTTCATTCCAGTCCTTATCTTCCGCTTCGGTGTATGTATAAGTAATATCCGTATCGGGTAGGGGGAACTCGGTGATGGCAATCTTGATGGCGTTTTCATCACAGATTGTCTGTTGGATATATGCGGTCAGTCCGCCTTCACACTCAACAAAACTTTCAAACCCGACTTCACCCAGTACGGCAGCCAGTACGTCAGTGACGATTTCTGTGCAAGGGTGGGTGCGGAATGTGAACTCAAAATACTTCATAGTTGTTTTTAATTCTGGTGAATAATGGACAAAGATAGTTAGAAATAGGGATTTCCCTATTATCCTTTGGGGAAAATCTCCCTCGGACGAAAAATCTCTTCCTTATCTTTGTAATGTGAATAAGTTTAAGTAATTACATAAACCGAGATGATATGAAAAAGATTGTTTATTTCTTGCTATTTGCCTTGTGCCTCCCGATAGGCTTGATGGCACAAAGCGTTGATGACGACCTTTACTTCATTCCTTCAAAAGACAAACAGGAGAAGAAAGAAACTCCGGTTAAGAAGGAACCGAAGAAACAGGTGACCAACATCTATACTTCACCGGGTACTACAGTAGTGGTTCAGGACCGTAAGGGAAGAACACGGGATGTGGATGAATATAACCGCCGTTACGATGCACGTGATAATGAATTCGTAATGGATAATGATACCTTATATATAAAAGAAAAATCTAATCCGGATTTGGACGGAGAATGGGTGACAGGTGAATTCAATGGTACGGAAGACGACTATGAATACGCTGAACGTATCATCCGTTTCCGCAATCCTCGTTTTGCTATCAGCATCAGCAGCCCGTTGTATTGGGATGTAGTTTACGGTCCGAATTCATGGGACTGGAATGTATATACCGACGGTATGTATGCTTATGCGTTCCCGACATTCAGTAATCCACTCTGGTGGGATTGGCGTTATGGCTCTTACGGCTGGGGATGGAACTATGGTTGGGGATGGAATCGTCCTTATTACGCTTGGGGATATTCTCCGGGTTATTGGGGCGGCTGGTATGGCGGCTACTGGGGTGGCTGGTATGGCGGCGGTTATTGGGGACATCATCACCACTGGCACGGTGGTCCTAGCTGGGGCTGGGGCGGAGGTGGAAGACCTTATTATGCCGGACGTAGTGTGATAAATGGAAATAACCGTTCCTATTATTCAGGTTCGAGAAATTATAATTCTACTTCTTATAGAAGAGGAACAGGTTCATCAACTACACGGCCTACTAATTCTTCAGTTGGACAAAGTGTTCGTCGTTCCGGTACCACTACAGGTGCAAATAGCAGAGTAGTAGGAACACGTGATTATACTCGTAGCAGTAGTAATGGTTCTGTTCGTTCGGGAAGTTCATATTCTCGTAGGAATACGGAAACATACACACGCCCAAGCAGTACACGTAGTTCCGGTACTAGCACACGTAATTCTGGTTCTTCCTATACTAGAAGTAACAGTTCAACGGGAAATTCCAGAACAAGTACTAGTCGCAGTAGCGGTAGTAGCTACTCACGCGGAAGTTCAACTTCCACATCACGAAGCTATACACCTGATAGATCATCATCCCGCTCTTCCAATTCAGGTAGCTATTCAAGAAGTAGTGGAAGTAGCTACTCATCAGGTAGCAGTGGTAGTTATTCTCGCAGTTCTGGTAGCAGTGGCAGTTCTTCACGTAGTAGTGGCGGTGGTGGCTCTTCACGTAGTTCTGGCGGTAGCTATAGAAGATAATTTATAATTTCAAAAGAGATTGATTATGAAAAGTAATAGAATATTAGCGATTTGTATTCTTTTGATAGGCGTAGGATTTCTAAATGCTCAAACAACTATCTATGATGCAAACCGATGGATGGGAAGTGATTTAAATGGAACTGCTCGTTTTGTAGGTATGGGTGGTGCTATGGGAGCCTTGGGTGGAGATATTACCACTATGGGAACCAATCCTGCCGGTATCGGAATTTATCGCAGCAATGATTTTATGGTGTCATTTGGTTTTGATAATACAGGAACAAAAGCTAATGGAGCGAGTCTTGACAAGTTTCATGGCTCATTCGATAATGCCGGATTTGTGTTCTCTACAAAAATAGGGAATACAACAGCGTTGAGATTTGCCAACTTTGGTTTCAATTATCGCAAAATGAAGTCATTCAATAGAAGTATGCTGATGAGTGGAGTATTCAATACCTCTCAAACAGTGCAGATGGCAAATATGGTGAACTTTGATTCATACGGAGGTTTTGATCCATTTACAGAAGCAGCTTTGAGGAGCGATGATGCTTTCCAAAATCCGGAATTGCCTTGGTTGGGTATTATGGGATATAATGCTCATTTAGTGAATCCTGTTTACGGGGAAGTTGATCCTGATAATCCGGATGCAGAACCTCCCTTTAAGGGATATTTACCCTATTTTGAGGCAGGAGATGCTGTGAGTCAGTCTTATCGTTCCAAAGAAAGTGGAGGCATCCATTCTTTTGATTTGAATGGTGCGTTGAATTTTTATGATCGTTTTTATGTTGGAGCTACATTAGGACTTTACAGTGTGAACTATGATAGAACCAGCGAATATAATGAAGACTTTACAGATAAGGATGGAAATGGCCATGGAGGATATACCTTAGGAAATGACTTTTGGGTAGATGGTAGTGGAGTTGATTTTAAACTTGGTTTCATTCTTCGTCCTTTTGAGTCATCTTCGTTCCGTATAGGTGCAGCTGTACATACCCCGACTTTCTTTAGTTTGAAGGAACGCAATACTGCTTATATTAATTTTGATTTGAATGAGGATACGCGCGGTATTACCAGACCTTATGATGCTCGTGGAAATGATACTGAAGGAGAATATGAATATAAATTAGTTACTCCGTGGAAATTCAATGCAAGTATGGGATATACTATCGGTTCTTCCGTTGCATTGGGAGTTGAGTATGAATATTCAGACCGTACTAAAGCTAAAATGAAAGATCCGGACGGATATGAATTAGGTCAGACGGAAGACATTAAAGCGATGATGAAGCCTGTTCATACACTTCGTGTTGGAGCTGAATTTAAGCTAGCACCGGAATTTTCATTCCGTTTGGGATATAATCATATAACTGCTCCTTTGAAATCAGACGCTTTTAAGTATCTTCCTGTAAACTCAATGCGTACTGATACGGAGTTCTCTAATCCGGGTGCTACTAATAATTATACATTCGGTTGTGGTTATCGTGGTGAAAGTTTCTATGTGGATATGGCATATTTGTATAACACTTATAAAGAAACATTCTATGCTTTTGATAGTTTAGAATTACCAGGAACAAAGGTAACCAATAATAATCATAAGGTGGTTCTTACCGTAGGTATGCGCTTCTAATCTAATAAAGAGACAGTTTTCAATTTCAATAATAACTTTTGTGTGTAAAAAATCCCTGGAATGCTGAGTGTCTACAGCGGTTCCGGGGATTTTTATTAGTATCACTTTTATTCTTTTGTTTTATCTGCGTAACGGAGTCCGTTCATCAATAATTCCGCGGCCTCCGTAAAGTCTCATCGTAACAGGACTTCCGGCTTCTATGGTAATATCCTGATCTGCGATGATAGGTTCTTCCTTATCGTCTACAACTACAGAACCAATCTTCTCACCAGCCTTGATTATCTGTGGAATCAAGTTAGTCAGGATACCTTCTGAAATTTTCCGGATACTGATATATTCCGGGGTTGCATTCTTGTCAGCTTCGATTTTACCGTTGAAAAGATCCTGCACACCTTTGTTCTTCAGGAAAAGTTTAACGATTGCTTTACCTTCGTACGGGTTGCCTTTTTCATCAAGTAGAATAACGGGCGCAGTCATTCGCTTGAATGTAAGGGCTACATTGCTAGAACCTTTGCTGGCTTGGGCTGTGCCGAACAAATATTCTAAACCGCCTTTGATGTCACGGTAGCGACTAAAGAGGGATCTAGTCGTTACATCACCGGACAATTCAGGATAATGAGCATAGAAAGTTACAGCTTCCGAATCTGTAGCTGTCTCGCTCCAATTTTGGTTATCTACTCCCAAGATAAAAGGCTGATATTCCTGCTCGGAAACGGACATTGAAATGACGTCTCCAGCTGAAAAACTACTTTTTAAAGGAAGTGACAGGTTACTGCTGCTACGAGTAACAGCGTCAGTGATACTTTCATTGTCGACAGTAGTAAGAAAGTTGATACCTTCTTTACTGGGATCTTGCAGTTCTTCTTGCTGTTGACAACTGAACAGGCATACTGATGCCATGACAAATAAAAGGCTTTTTCTTTTCATTTGAGGGATAATTAATAGGTTAATAATAGTGAGAGGTTTTTTAATATTCTACTCTATCTTCTTTGGCCGCCCAGGCTTTGAAGGCAGTAAGGGCTTCATTATGCAATAAGATTTCGGAAGGAAGCTTTCTGTCTTCAGGCTTCAGTTCCAGTTCGTCATAGATAAAAGAGTCGTCGAAGCCAATATTCTTGGCATCGGTCTTATTGTTTCCATAGTACATTTTATCCAAACGTGCCCAGTAAATAGCACCGAGACACATGGGACAAGGTTCGCAGGAAGTATAGATTTCGTATCCGCTAAGATTAAAAGTACCGAGTTTGGCAGCTGCGGCACGTATTGCACTCACTTCGGCATGAGCAGTTGGGTCACAAGATGCCGTAACACGATTTACTCCTGTTGCAACTATTTCCCCCTCTTTCGTGGCAATCACAGCACCGAAAGGACCTCCACCATTTTTAACATTCTCTTTGGAAAGCTCGATTGCTTTCCTCATTAAGGCTTCTTTAGTCATGGTACAAAAAAGTATATTGTTAGTTTCATTTTTTCCTTCTCTTCTTTATACAAAGATAGAAAAAACTAACAATATACAATGGAATATCCCTATTAATTTTTTTACAGTATCGGTAAACTGCGGAGAAGAATGATACTTTTTTTGCTTTTTGGGGTTATAGTTTGCCTAAAATTTTATCCATTACCCAATTAGTAAGCGTTGCGCTTTCACCGTCACAGGAGCAAACGGACTTACCCAATAAGTGATCTACCACTGCTTGAATGAGAGGTTGTTGCACATGTTCCGGGTTACCGATACAGATTTCTTCCCGTCCTTTTTCGGTATGCAAGCCGATAGGCTCATAAGTAAAGACAGAGAAACAAATCATTCCCTTGTCACCGATAATTTCAATACGATCTTCGCGGGCAGAGTCATGGGCTACAAAACACCAGGAACCGCTACCAACCAATCCGTTATCAAATTGGAAACAGGCGCTTAATGTATCTTCGGCAGGATAAAGTCCACCCCGATTGCTCTTATAACCACTTGCTTCGAGGATGCAGCCGAACATATCCTGCAACAAATCAATCTGGTGCGGAGCAAGATCATAGAAGTAACCACCTCCGGCAATGTCAGCCTGCACACGCCAGGGAAGATTCTCGCGATTGTAATCCAAATCGCGTGGCGGCTGGGCAAAACGAATCTGCACATTGATAACATTACCGATAGTCCCGTTCTCTACCAATTCCTTTACTTTCTGGAAATAGGGGAGATAACGGCGATAGTAAGCAACGAAACAGGGAACTCCCGTTTCATTGGATATGCGGTTGATACGCGTACATTCTTCATACGTCACAGCCATTGGTTTCTCAATATAGGCAGGTTTGCCTGCTTTCATGGACATAATGGCATACGTAGCATGTGAAGAAGGAGGAGTGGCAATGTAGATGGCATTTACTTCCGGATCATCGATCAGTTCTTGTGCATCGTCATACCATTTTTTGATTCCTCTCTCTTTGGCATACGCTTTCGCTTTCGCACCGTCACGACTCATCACGGCTACGACTTCCGAATGTTCTACTTTCTGGAAAGCGGGACCACTTTTTGTCTTGGTTACTTCTCCACAACCAATGAAGCCCCATTTGATAATCTTTTCACTCATAATATATACCTATTGTGTCTGCTTTAACAACTCCCCAAAGATAAAGCTATTTTTTGTCAAGAGCAACTTTATTGATTATTAACTTAGCAGAGACAGTGGGAAAACAGACATTGCGTTTTACTTCAATAGAGGTTCTGTTTTACCTGAACAGACGGTCTGTTTGGTGAGAACAGAGCCTCTAAAAGATGGCAACGCACACTCTAATTCCGGTAAGAAGCAAGGTGAAGACCGCTATGCCCCGGGTTGAAGGAGAATGAGTACCGGGCAAAACAGAGAAGAAAGCCGGGGTGGGGGAACTTTCCCCTCTATGAATATGATTTTTTCTTTGATATATAAAAAGAAAGGAGGGAATCACAATTCCCTCCTTTGCGTGTAGTTTAATTGAAACTACTTTATCATTAACTCTGTAAAGATACGATATTCGGAAGCGAAAGTCAAGTCTTTGGGAGTTTATTTACTTTCCTCTTTCAGGAAAAGAAGATTAAAAAGATCTTTCGGATTGTTTTTTCGGAACTGCTGGTATGCCTTTAAATAATCAGTGCGAGTGGAATCGAGCAGATACAGTCGATACAGGTCTTTACATAATTCCTGTTGTTTACTGTTCCATTCGCTGATTTGCTTGTAAGGCCATTTTTTGACTCCCTTACCAAGATATGGCTTCAGAAAATCGGCAGCTTTGTAAATGCTTCGTCCGTCAGCAGAACTGACAGAAAGAACAGGTACATGGGCTTTTTCTCCCATAGTCGCAATATCTATCAGATGTTGCAGATTAAATTCTGAATATCCGAAAGCCAATGTCCGGCGTAATTCTTCGGGTTGTTTGCCGTCCGGTTCAATCTGTTTGAATACCCGCTTCTCGGGAACTTCCCGAAGTATCCGTTCGGCTACTTTATGATTGCCTGTATAGAGTGCAAATGCGATGGCCTGTGCATCATAAGCAGTACTATGATTGTTGGGGCGGCTGGCTTCTTCTTTTCCTTGTTCGCTAGTCAGAATCCAGTCCAGTAATTGCCCGAACCATTTTTTTAGCTGCTCTGAATCTTTCGAGGTGAACGAACGGGATTTTTCAAGAAGCTGGACGGCATCCAGCATTTCCACTAACGAATAAGTATCTATCACACCATAGCAACGGCCAAGATCATTATTATGTCCGGGCGCAACCTGTGCATATTTCAGATGTGGATTCATGCAGGTTTTCTTATCCAGAAACCAGACACGAATCTGCTTGGTTGCTTTTAGTGCATACTGTTCTTTGCCACTGAAATACCACGCAAGTGCAAGTGTAGTGACATTATTTGCCATTTCTCCCAAGCGGTTACGGTCCAGTTTATCCAGTTCCGGATTGGACACACCATCACGGCTGATATAAGGTTTACCGTCCGGCTTGGTAGGGTCCGGCCAGAAATAGCGTGCCTGGCTCAAGTAGTCGTGCTTGTCTCCGCTTGGTGGTGTCTTATCTTTCATCATAACAGAAAGATGGTGGGCGTTTAAAGCCTTGTCTGCCTGCTTTAGTAAGTTCTGATAAGTGGCGCTGTATGCGGGTTGGTTGAGAGACTTTTTCACTTGTTCCAAATGTTCCGCATTCCAGATGCTCTGGGCGCAAACAGTCATTGCAACAATACTGAAAGCCAGTGACAAACGGATTCTCTTGGAGTAGTTCGCTCGTAAATTCATGGGATAATATAACTTTTTGGGTACTCGTTTTATTGTATTGCCTATTTCTCGTAATATACATTCATAATGATGGTATTCAGCTTTCTGTCTGTTTGAATATTCAGTTGTTTCACCCAGATCAATCCGAATTTCTCCTTATGATAGAAGTAATACACTTCTCCTGCTGCAACAGTCGGAGTATTTGTTTTGATATCAGACGCTTTCACATCTCCGATGTCATCCCGAATATTGGTGATTTCACCGTTTGTTACTTTGGCAATCAGTGCGTCATCCGTGACTTTTTTGAACGGAGTTGTCTGTGTAGATTCTTTCCAGATGGCATAATCATTCAGATTCAAAGCTGTACCATTGCAAAACTGACTGTTCAGAAGATTGGTTCCGATATTGGCTGGGTTCAACAGACGTGCTGTGGGCGCACCGCTAGTATTATCCATTGCGAAAGTAACCCATTCCTTATGTTCGACTACATCGCATGGAGTCATCGTCCGTCCATTCGTAACATCAAAGAAAGCATTCTCCGTTCCATGACTTCCCAGTTCGATATTTTCCCAAAGGATGTATGGCAGGGTAGGTGTCGGTTTCACTGTTACGCTTCCCGATACAGATAGTTCCTGATTATCCCCCAGCACATTGTCATACACTAATACTACATTGTCGATTACTAAATTTTCGGTAATGTCTTCGGGAGCTTTGAAAGAAAGACTGGTAGCGGTAGCTGTAAACTCGTAAGATTGACCGTTTACCATCAGTTTCTTGATAATATTCAGGTTGGTTCCGGCCAGCGTAATAATGGCTCCTGTGCCCACTTCTCCTTCCAGAACAGTGGTGACAGTAGGAATAACCGGTGGCACGATTACTTCAAAATCATTAGATACATTCACGGTATGGGTGGTATACGTAACGCTCAACTGAACCTTTTTAGTTATATCGAAAGTAGAGGGCACAGTTACCATCAGTGAAGTATGCGAACGGTCTGGATTGGGATCGAAAGATACCACTTGATCTCCGAAGTTTACCTTAGTAATCAGGTGCATATTCTTTCCTGTAAGTGTGATCTTATCTCCGATAGTAGCAGAACTCACATCAGTGGTGACACCCGGCACTACCACTTCGAAAGCATCACTCAAAGTCAGTTTGTGTACAGAATTGTAAGTGGCAACGACAGAGATATGTTGTGTCACTTCGAAATTATCGGGCACCGCCACTATCAGTGTGGTTTGCGAACGGTTGGATGGCTCGGTAGTGATGTTGACCACCTGATTGTCAAAAGCCACTTTAGAGATCAGATGCATATTCTGTCCGGTAAAGGTAACCTCGTCACCGATTGCTACGGAATAATCCGTAGCCGGTGGATTGACAGATGTTTCCGGAATTATGATTTCATTGTCACGGGTACATCCGTACAACAAACCTATCAGGCAGAACAGGACTGCCGATAATGCGGTAAATTTATATTGTCTTTTCATTGTCTTTCGTCTTTTTTAGTAACGTTGGTAATACAGGTCGAAAGTAATCGTTGCATTGGCATCATTCGTCGCCTTAACAGCGTCAAAGTCTACATTGACAGAACGGATAATCATAATACCGAATTTATTCTTCTTCAGGTTCTTGAACACAACGACACTGCCTGCCTTGTATATATTCGATGCTTCTTTATCCTCTGCTTCTGTTTTCTGACGGCTGCGTACCGAGTTGGAACCTTCCGCATCCATATCGATATTGAATAATGCTTTGGTAATCTCGTCGGTAGGAGATATTTCTTCGATGTTTCCTTCTTTAATGTTTCTAATCAGTTCGCCATATCCTTTGCTTTCCTGAAGTACAAGAAGTTTGGTGACAGTAGAAGTAAACTCACCAAAGTTTTCGTTGACTTCGGCTTCCGTAGAAGAACTCTTCAATGGAGGTAATGGAGTACCGTTACACCAGTAATTTCTCAAATTAGCCTTTATGTTCTGCGGACCGTTCAATGCAAAGTCATTATTACTGTTGTGTACCGCTGCAAAATCAATCAGGGCACGGGAATCAACATCTTTCAGGATACAAGTGGTGGAAACCTGTCCGGTAGTTCCGTTAATCATATTACCAAAATCTTCATTGCGGTGTGCGCCCATCTTCAGATTCGGATAGCTGAATACTCTCGGAATAAATACATAACAGTCATTCCGTAGTGTCAGACTGCCTGTTCCCTCATAATATTTGGCCAGAACATCCACAGTAGCACTCTCCGGCAATTCCGGAACACGGAATACAATGCTGTTGGCGGTCTTCTCAACGAAGTTAGTCACTTTCACTTCATCCCCGAAATGGATGCTTTCAATCAGATTCAGGAAAGTTCCGTTGAGGGTAATCAAACTTCCCTCGGTCACCCGTTCTGCCATTGCGTCAATGGTCGGAATATCTTTGATGATCTCAAAATCAGGGCCCTCCGGTTGAGTGAACTGCTCTCCTGTAGAGTCAAGATAATAGAGGGAGATAGGAGCAGCATCCGTGATGACGAAAGGAATGGTTGCTACGATTTCTCTTTCGGATTGATAGGAGATAGAAGCCTCTTTATCACCGAAACACACTTTGGACACGATGTCCAGATTCTCACCTTGTATTTCAATCTGATCTCCCACGTGCGCCCCGGCAGGAACATTCTTCACTTGGGGAACCGGATATACAATCGTAAATGACTGCTCACTTTCCGTCTTTTTTTCTTTCGTACTAAGAACGATTTTCCCGTTTCCGGCATTGGCGGGAACTACAATAACAATCTCCTGTTGAGAGAGCTTATAGCGTATCGTAGCTTCTACGCCACCAATTGTTGCCTTTTGTATATCGCGCAGGAATTCTCCTTTGACAGTGATTTCCTGTCCGAACTTACCGCTCGTCGGGGTGAACTCTATAATTTGAGGATCACCCTGTTCGGTGACATCAGTCGATTCTTTTTCGTTGCAACCTGCCAGCGCAGTGAGAACGAAGAAGATGAATAGGCTATAGAATTTATTTTTCATGATTCTGTGTCGTTTAGTATTAATAGTTAGGGTTCTGTGTAATGACGCCCGGATTATTGTCGATTACGCTTTGTGGAATCGGCAGTATCAACTGATAATCCTTTAACTTGTTGATCTGTTGGGTGTAGCCTGCATAGAAATCCCATTCAGTTTCCTGAATATGCTTGTTGATTACCTCTATGGCCTTGCCCCAACGCAAGAGGTCGAACCAGCGTTGATTTTCGAAAGCCAGTTCCAAACGACGTTCTTTCTCAAGATAGGTACGGAATACGTTACGGGTAGTCACAGCGTTACTCTCGATTTTGCTTAGTCCGGCACGTTCACGTACCAGATTCAGGTATTTCAATCCGGCAGAGGGACCGTCTACTTCGTTCAATACTTCCGCATACATCAGCAGCACATCTGCGTAACGGATAATGGGCCAGTCATTTTCAGCATCGTATCGTACAGATACTTCTGAAAGGAACTTCTTGACATAAGCAACCTGTGCTTCCATCTCTTTGCTCTTATCATAATAACTGTCTGCCATGCTGACGTCCTTTCTCAAATCCTCTTTGCTGTAAGCGGCGGATATTTCTTTCGTAGGATAATTCTTACCGTCACCGCTACCCGTGATTACGTTCGCGCCACTGTTTTGCGGTGCAAATGTATTGGCAAACGGAGAACCGATACCCAGGCTGCCGCTTTTGTAGCGTACAGTGAAGATAATATCATCGTTCATCTCTTTGGTCGTGTCGAACACATCGGCATATTTGACATTCAGCGTTTCGCCTTTAACAGTCACTACATCGCTTAGCAACGGTTTGGCATCTTCATACCGTCCGAGGGTAAGATACACTTTAGCCAGTAGAGATTTGGCTGCCAGTACTGTGGCACGTCCCAGATCATTAGAGCTGTATGTGATGTCCTGTAAATCCG
>OLRE01002985.1_pt1 | contig 12678 bp, 8 predicted proteins | sample 1672461 | NCBI WGS metagenome assembly OLRE01 (sample SAMEA3136688, study PRJEB25190) | human gut metagenome | biome: human gut; feature: human-associated habitat; material: faeces | place: Austria | collected 2013
ACCATTTTATCAATCTTATCTTGGTTTACCTCTACCTTGATACCCAATTCTTCAGCTTTCTTTTCAAGAGCCTCTTCTTGTTTCTTTGAAGTGACTGCCGACTGAACTGCTGATTTATTGTTTTCCAAATACTCACCAAACTTTGAATCCGATTCGTCTATCGGTAATCTTCTTATGATGTGATAACCGTAATCTGATTTACACATTGTGATTTCGCCCGGCTCGATTGACTTTGTCGCATCTTCAAATTCAGAAACCATTTCACCGTCTGTAAAGAAGTATCCGTCTTGATTTGATTCCATACCCGGGTCTTCATTGTATTCCTTTATAAGTGCATCGAAATCTTCACCGTTCTTTGCTCTTTCAAGAATTTCGTTTGCTTTCTTTTCAGCCTCTGCAAGCTTGTCTTCATCAAGATCTGCACCTGTCGTCATATCCTTTGTTGAAATAAGAATATGCTTTGCTCTTAAATAATTATCTACGAAATACTGCTTAACTTCATCATCTGTCGGTTCTGCAACGTCAAGCTGATCCATTATCTGCTTTGAATATGTTGATGCCGAAATAATTGTTTCCATTATATCATCATCAACACCGTACTTTTTAAGCAACTTATCGCCGGCTTTTTTACCGCCCTGTTGAGCCTTAAAATTTGAAATAGTGCTTTTAACTTGTTTAGCCTCATCGTCGGTTAGAGTTATATCCATTGCCTTTGCAACTTCTTTTAGAAGATATTCTTGCTTTAGATTATCAACTGCGGTGTCTACGTCCTCTGTACCCATTCCGTAATTTGCGAAGAAATTAACCGCACCTTCCGTAATATTAGTATCGCCTATTTTCATAACAGTTTGACCGTTTCCCGAACAACCTGCAAGCAACATTGCACCAATCAATGATACACTTGCTATTTTTCCAAATCTGCCAAAATTCATAATTATATTCCATAGCCTTTCTGCCCACAATTATTCTATTCTAACGCTTATCAGCGGGCAGATAAGTCGTTATATTCGTTATATGTTTAACACATACAACACATATTAGTATATTCCTTATTGACGTTTATGTCAATAGATTTAAAAAATTGTTTACAAAAAGGCCATAATTTTCTATCAAAAAAGACCATAATTTACTTATGATCTTTTCATGTATCATTCAATTTTATGAAAGCATTAATACAACTTCAAGCACAATCACAATTGCACTTAAAATGCTAAGCACGGTTACACCGAGAACGCATTTCTTTTTAAGTTTTACAAAACTCGATTCAAGTTCTGAAATTGTATTTTTTGTATTAAGTTGTGTATTTTTCAAATCGAACACACTGTCATTAAGTTTTGAAATCGAATTAAATGCTTGTTTAACTTCCGAAACACTTTTCGCTATTTCATCAACCGAATTTTTGATCTCGGAATAATTATCCTTATGTTCTTTCATTCTTTCGTTATCTTGAACATCAATAATATTCAACTTTTCCGAAATATCTTTAATCTTCGATTTCAAGCCGTCAATATCCTCTGACACATTTTGAATTTTGCTTTCAACATCATCAAATCTGTCTGACATTTCAGATACAGAAACAACGCTTTCGCGAATGTTATCAAGCTTATTGTCAATCTTTTCAACCGAATTTTTAACGGTATTCTTAACTTTTTCCTTTATACCGCTTTCGTCAACGGCATTTTTAATATCTTCCTTAATATCCTCTGCCGTTTTTACAACCTTTTCAAAAGAATTATCTTTCTTTTTTTCTTCTTTTTCGTTTTCAGCCTCAGTTGTATTTTCGGCTTCTTTTTTAGCTTTAAATTCATCAACCTTGCTTACAACCGTGTCTTTAAACTTTCTTGCACCGTTTTCAATGTCACCGGCTTTTTTCTTGAATTTATCGATAACACTTTGAATATTAATCGTTTCGTTCAAATTAATTCTTTGAGTGTTTTCAACAGGCTCTGCATCGGCATCATTATCTGTTTTTACATCGACATTTTTCAAAAATTCTTCATATTCCTCGTCAGTGCCTGTGTAAAAAGCGTCCTGACCGTCATATGATTCTATGTTCATTCCCTTTTTATCCATCTTGTCACCCTTATTTCCGTGAAATTTCTTAGCTATATCTCTGCCCTTTTCATAGGCATAATCAAAAAACTTATCAAATCTACCGGACATATAATTAATCCTCTTCTGTTTCAGGTTTTTTAGCGTTTATTATAACAACTTCATCATCGTCATAACTGTCTGTATCGTCTGAATTTACGTTGTAAATTCTTTCACCGCACTTTGAGCAGTACACATCATCAGAATGATTATACGCACCGCATTTCGGACACTTTACGTTTTCTTTAAGCTGATAAAGCTGTTCTTTAAGCTCGTTAACTTCCTCCGTCATAGCGTCGATTTTAGCGAACTTTTCTTCCATATCGTCAATCACTTCGCCTGTTGATTTATAATTTTCATATACAGACTTTCCAATTTCGGTATAGATGTCCTTAATTTTGCTTTTCGTTTCGCTTATTGAAAACTTTAATTTTGTTTGGTTTACTATGTTGTTTGTTTTCTCAATGACTGTTTTTGTCACCTGCACCGCGCTGTCCTTAGCTTTGTTTGCGTGTTCCTTTATTTTATCAAATACTTCTTCCATTTTAAAATCGCTCCTTCCTAATTTATTATATGCCGATTAAATTAATTATTTATATTATAACATAAAATGAGTGCTTTTATATGACATTTTCATTATTTTTTCGTTTCACAACAAATTCTGACATTACGTTATTTTGAATAAAAAGGAAAAGGGGCTACCTTTCGGTAACCCCCGTTGATTGATTATGGAATACAGAACTTTATATTCCGCAATCAATTATATACCTATTTCCCGTAAATTTCAACAATTAGTTTACACCTTTATAAGCGTCTATCATAATCTGTTCAATTTCCTTAACAAGCGGCAACTTCGGATTTGCAGTTGTACACTGATCCTCAAAAGCCTTGTTTGCAATGTCAGGAACATTTCTCATATAAGTTTCTTCATCAATTCCGCATTCAGAGAATGACAACGGCTCATTAACTTCTTTCATAAGGTCTATAACCGCATTTATAAGGCTCTGTACGCCCTCCTCTGTTGTTTTTGCAGGAAGTCCCAAGAATGCTGCGATTTCAGCATACTTTTCATCTGCAATGAACTTCTTATACTTAGGGAATGACACAAACTTTGAAGGTGTTGACGCATTATACTTAATTACGTGCGGCAACAATACTGCATTTGCTCTGCCGTGAGGAACGTGATACTCACCGCCGATTTTATGAGCGATTGAGTGATTTAGTCCCAAGAATGCGTTTGTAAATGCCATACCTGCCATACAACTTGCATTGTGCATTTTTTCTCTTGCCTCTGCGTCCTCAGCACCGTTCTTGTATGCTCTCGGAAGATACTTGAATACAAGCTGAATAGCTTTCATTGCAAGACCGTCTGTGTAATCCGACGCCATTACAGATACATATGCCTCAAGTGCGTGTGTAAGCACGTCAAGACCTGTGTCGGCAGTTGCTGATTTCGGAAGTGACATTACAAACTGCGGGTCGATAATCGCAATATTCGGTGTTAGTTCGTAGTCTGCAAGAGGATACTTCATATTATTCTTCTTATCAGAAATAACCGCAAAACTTGTTACTTCACTACCTGTACCGGAAGTTGTCGGAATAGCTACAAGTTGTGCCTTATTACCCATCTTAGGGAACTTAAACGCACGTTTTCTTATATCAAGGAAACGAAGTCTCAGTGAATTAAAGTCTACATCAGGGTGTTCATAGAACAGCCACATACCCTTTGCGGCGTCCATTGCACTGCCTCCGCCAAGTGCGATAATTACGTCAGGCTTAAATTCGTCCATCATCTGTGCACCGCGTTTTACTGTTTCGATTGACGGGTCAGGCTCTACATCTGAGAAAATTTCACAATGAACGTGCTCCGTTCTCTTTCTTAGGTAATACAAAATCTTATCTACATAACCAAGAGAAACCATACCCGGGTCTGTTACGATAAATGCGAGTGATATTCGGCATTTTTTCAAGGTACTGAATTGAATTATGCTCAAAATAAATCTTATCCGGAACTTTAAACCACTGCATATTTACTCTCCTCTTAGCCACTCTCTTCTGATTTATAAGGTTCACCGTTGTAACGTTACCGCTGACACTGTTACCGCCGTAGCTACCGCAGCCAAGTGTAAGTGACGGCATATTTGTATTATAAATGTCACCGATTGCACCGTGTGATGACGGTGAATTTACGATAAGACGGCTTGCTTTCATTGTTGCAGCATACTTTTGAATTACATCTTCATCATTTGCGTGAATAACAGCCGAGTGTCCCATACCGTGGAACATAACCATTTCTTCTGCTCTGTCGATTCCTTCTTCTGTTGAATCAACGATAAAGTATGCAAGTACCGGACTCAACTTTTCTCTTGAAAGCGGATATTCAGGACCTACGCCGTCAAGTTTTGCAAGAAGAATTTTCGTACCCTCAGGAACTTTCACTCCCGCTTGCTCCGCAATCCATGTTGCAGGCTTACCTACAATTACAGGGTTTACAGCACCCTTTTCACTGTCGATGCAGTAATCGCTAAGCTTTTTAATTTCGTCAGGCTTTGCAAAGTAGCAGCCGTATTTCTTCATAAGTTTTTCAAATTTCGGTGCGATTGCCTTATCTACGATTGCGGCTTGTTCAGACGCACAAATCATACCGTTGTCGAATGTTTTTGAAAGGATAAGGTCGTTAACCGCTTGTTCAAGGTCAGCACTCTTATGAATGTAGCAAGGTACGTTACCAGGGCCGACGCCAAGTGCAGGCTTACCTGTTGAGTATGCCGCCTTAACCATTCCACTGCCGCCTGTTGCAAGAACTGTTGCAACACCCGGATGATTCATAAGTGCATTTGTTGCCTCGATTGATGGGTATTCAATCCACTGTATACAGTTTTCAGGCGCACCTGCCGCAACCGCTGCGTCAAGAACTATCTTGGCAGCCGCCGCACTGCATTTTTGAGCGCCCGGGTGGAAACCGAAAATAATAGGGTTTCTTGACTTAACGGAAATCAAAGCCTTAAACATTGTTGTCGATGTAGGGTTTGTAACAGGTGTAACACCGCATACAACGCCTACAGGCTCTGCTATAATTTCGTAATCTTCAAGGTCGTTTTCAGCAATAACACCAACTGTTTTTTCATTCTTGATTGAATGATAAACATATTCTGTTGCAAACATATTCTTTGTTATTTTGTCCTCATACACGCCTCTGCCTGTTTCCTCAACAGCCATCTTTGCAAGCTCCATATGCTTGTCAAGACCTGCAAGAGTCATTGCCTTTACGATTGCGTCAATCTGTTCTTGATTAAGTGCCATAAATTCGTTCAAAGCTTTTTGTGCTTTTGCAACGTAGCCGTCAATCATTTCATTTACGTTAATCTCTGCCATAATAATTCCATAGCCTTTCTGCCTACGGGTTGTTAGTTTTTCTTTACATCTTATTGTAGGCTGATAAGATGTTTTTACAGAAGACTCTGTTTTGACATAGTATGAAATCTTCCGAATTTTTATTATTGACTTTGTTTGTTTAGATTGATAAATTTTTATCGTTATTTATTTATCAATCTTTACAACACTATTATATGAGATTGTTAAACTTTTGTCAATAGTTTTTTTGATATTTTTATTCTTTGTAAGTTTTTCATATATAATTCATTACTTTCTTGTTTAAAACAAACAAAAAAAGTATTGCATTTTCAGCAATACTTTTTATATACAGTCTTTTATATACTTTCCAATCTGTTTATCGACTCGGTATCTCCTACAAGCACGACAATATCGGTATCTTTAAATTTGTATTCGGGTTCAGGTGAAATATTCACCTTACCGCCGTTATTACTCTTTATCGCAACAATATTTACGTTATATTTTTTACGAACAGACAATTCCATAATGCTCTTGCCTATCCATGTGTTCGGTACAACAGCGTCCACAATACTGTATTCGTCCGACAATTCGATTATATCAAGCAATCTGTCCGAAACAAGTTCTATTGCGGCTTTAACGCCTGCCTCCTGTTCTGGAATTATAACATTATCCGCACCGACTTTTTTCAGTACGGTTTTGTGCATATTATCCTTTGCTTTACAGACAACCTGCTTAACTCCCATATCTTTTAGTGCAAGAGTTGTAAGTACGCTGTCCGTTATATCGTCACCGCCGATACACACGATTGCACAATCCGAGTTTTTCACTCCAAGTTGTTTTAACAAGCTTTCGTCTTTTGCGTCGGTACAAGCCGCTCTTGTTACCAAATTTGCAATAGCGTTTATTTTATCCATATTTTTGTCTATCGCAAGCACTTCATAACCCATATTAAAAAGTTGCGTTGCAACAGATGTTCCGAATCTGCCCAATCCTATTACTGTAAAAGTTTTCATAACAAATCCTTAGCCTTTCTGCTATCCGACAATGAAATTACATTCCGGATACCTTATATCATTAGTTTTTCTGATGCGAGTCATAAACACAACGCTTATAGTCATAATGCCCACTCTGCCGAAGAACATATATACAATAAGCAAAATCTTTGTAAATGTGGACGCGCTCCCCGATACACCGACCGAAAGACCGACCGTACTGTATGCCGACGCCACTTCGTATATCGAATTTATCAAATCTTGATTATCAATATAACTTATAAGCACCGAACCGCCCACAACAAGCACAAGCCACAATACAAGCAATGCCATTGCTTGAAGAATAGTCGTGTGTGCAATTCTTCTGCCGTGAATAACAACATCAGATTTGCCACGCAATACGGAAATCAAAGTCATTATTACAAGTACAGCCGTTCCGAGCTTTACGCCGCCCGCAGTCGAGCCTGAAGCGCCACCTATCATCATAAGCACCGTTCCCCAAGCCTTTGACAAGTCGGTTAAATTATTCTGTATAAGTGCGTCAAATCCGGCCGTTCTTGTTGTGACCGACTGAAAGAATGACGCCAATATTTTCTGACCGACACTTTCAGCACCGATTGTATTTATGTTGCCGTATTCAAGAATGAAATACACAAATGTACCCACGACAATAAAAAATATCTGTGCCAAAATTATTACTTTTGAATACACGTTAAGTTTTTTCCACGATTTTTTTGCGATAATATCCTCCCACACAATAAAACCCAATCCGCCTATGGCAACAAGTATCGCAAGCGTACAAAGTACAAGCGGATCGTGTCTGTATGAAAGCATACTTTTTCCGTCACCGATTATATCAAATCCCGCATTGCAAAATGCCGATACGGAATGAAATATACTAAACCACATTCCTTTAAAAAATCCGTATTTCGGTACAAAACGTATTGAAAGCACTATCGCGCCCAACAATTCTATAATTCCCGTTATATGCAAAACGTGCTTTGCAAGTTTGACTATTCCCTCAAGGCTTTCCGTACCCATTGTCTGTGCTATAAGCATTCTGTTTCTAAGTCCGATTTGTCGGTTTGAAACTATAAACACAATACAAAGTATCGTCATAAATCCCAAACCGCCGAGCTGAATTAAAAACAGTATCACCGCTTGTCCGAACAAGCTGAAATATGCACCGACATTTATAAGCGTAAGTCCTGTTACGCAAGTTGCGGACGTTGTTGTAAACAGTGCCGACAAAAACGGCGTCACAACTCTTTCTTTTGACGAAATCGGCAACATTAAAAGTAATGCTCCGACAAGGATAATCAACGCAAATCCAAACGAAATACGTCTTGCCGTATTTATTCTTTTGTGAAATAAAAATTTTCTGATAATATTCATATTTATTTGCTTTCTCCAAAAAATACTCAAAAATCACATCTTCCGATGTGATTTTCGGAGCTGTCGTCAGGCTCTTTAAGTTCGTTTCCACGCATACGGCGAAAACAATATAAGTATCGGATAAAATTCAAGTCTGCCTACAAGCATACCTATTGACATCACTATTTTTGACAATGCCGAAAAATCGGCAAAACTGCCTGTCGGGCCTACCAATCCCAATCCCGGACCAATGTTGTTCATAGTCGCAATTACGGCAGTAACCGTTGTTGTGAAGTCCTTATTATCAAAGCTGATAAGGAGAATTGACACAGCCGCAAACAACATATATACAACGAAATATCCCAACACACCGTTTACGATATTCTTTTCAACCGTTTTGCCGTCAACCTTAACCGAAAATACACTTCGCGGACTTACCGCCTTTTTTATTGAGTGAGTGGCTGTTTTCATAAGTATAATAAATCTTGTAACTTTCATACCGCCGCTTGTTGAGCCTGCACACGCGCCGACTACCATCAATAGTACAAGTATAATCTGCGAAAGCATAGGCCAACGAACAAAGTCGGCAGTTGAATATCCCGTCGTTGTCATAATTGACGACACTTGGAAAAATGAATATCTGAATGCTCTGCCAAATCCGTGATACACAGGCATAATATTAAGTGCAATAATTACCGTCGCACCTATCATCATTCCTATATACCACTTAACTTCGTCATTACTCTTTATCTGTGAGAATTTTCTTGCAATTATCAAGAAATACACGTTAAAATTCAATCCGAACAACATCATAAATATACCGATAACATAATCGATATATGCACTGTTATAATACGCAACGGAACTATTCTTTATTCCGAAACCACCTGTACCGGCTGTGCCGAATGTATGGAGCAAGCTGTCAAATACAGGCATACCGCCGAACAGCAAAAGCACAAATTCAATGACCGTAAGTGCTATATATATTCCGTAAAGTATTCTAAGTGAAAACTGCCATCTGCTTGCAAGTTTGCCTACAACAGGTCCCGGCATTTCCGCTCTCATCATATGAGTTGTTCTTGTATCCTTTGACGAAAAAATTGCCATTGCAAACGCAAGTACACCCATACCGCCGAGCCAATGGGTAAAACTTCGCCAAAAAAGCAAGCTCTTGTCAAGCGCCTCGACATTTGTAAGTATAGATGAACCGGTTGTTGTAAAACCTGACACCGTTTCAAAAAAACTGTCCACAAAACTTGGTATCTGACCGCTGATATAAAACGGCAGACAACCGATTATTGATATTACAATCCAGCCTATCGCAACGATAAACATTCCGTCACGTCCGTAAAGGCTTTTATTTTTCGGTGCTTTTGCAGATACACAAAGTCCGATTAATACGGATATTACTATCGGTATTACATACGCCAAAGCTATTGACTCACCGTAAAACAAAGACAATCCCAAAGGTGCAAGCATTGTTGCCGCAACGGCTACAAGTATTCGTCCTACGGAATATGCTATCATCCTATAATTCATATCTTTTCCTTTCGTAACCGCTATGCAAGTATATCGCCGAGTGTGGTAATATGATGTGTTGTCACAATCACAACAGTATCACCGACTTCAAGTTTACTCTCACCGTCCGGCAGTATAATCTTGTTATTTCTGAGAATTGCCGCAATCAAAACATTACGTTTCATCTTAATCTGTGAAAGCGATTTTGAAGTAAGCTCGGATTCTCTTGTAACTCTGAATTCCATAGCTTCGGCTTTATTGTTTACTATTCGGTAAAGAGTTCTCATTTCCGTATCCTTTGCCGATTTCATTGCTCTTGCGTAACCGATTATAATATTCGCGGTTATGTTTTTAGGCGTAACGATACTGTACACGCCTGTGTTTTCCATAAGCTCCGCAAACGAAAGACGGTTTACCTTTGTTACAATCTTATCGACAAATCTTGACTGCGAATACATTGATATAATCATATTTTCTTCGTCAATACCCGTCAGTGCAACAAGCGAATCAACTCTGTCAATGCCCTCTTGTGCAAGAACGTGCTTATCCGTTCCGTCGGCACACACAATATCCGCTTTCGGCAAATGCTCGGTCAATTCCTTACATCTGTTCATATTGTGTTCTATAATTTTAACCCTTATGCCGCTTTCAAGAAGCTGTTTCGCAAGATAAAACGATATTCTTCCGCCGCCGATTATAATTGCGGTTTTAACCTTTGTGTTTATAACACCTATCTCACGCATAAATTTCGCAACATCTCTGTGAGATGCGGTTATGTGAAGTTTATCTCCGCTTTCGATAACAAAATCACCGTTCGGAATATACACCTCGTTACCGCGTTGCACCGCACATATAAGAAGTTTTATCTTAAACTTTTTGTATATCTCAAAAATAGCTTTTCCGCAAAGTGCGTTATCCGAACTGATGTTAAATTCAATAAGTTCAATTCTGCCTTTTGCGAAAGTTTCTGTTTTGATTGCGGCAGGAAAACGAAGTATTCTCGATATTTCGCAAGCAGTTGCGTATTCGGGATTTACTATAAGATTTATTCCGAGAGCGTTACGCATAAAATCAAGCTGTTTAAAATATTCTCTGTTTCTCACTCTTGCAACACATCTGCCCGCACCGAGTTTTTTAGCCATAACGGTACAAAGTGCGTTAAATTCGTCATTTTCCGTAACAGCAATAAATATGTCTGCCTTGTTAGCCTCCGCCTCGCGCAAAGCTTCAAGGTCAGTACCGCTCCCGCATACGCACCTTACATCATAATCATCTTGAATTCGGTCGCAGATTTCACTTTTAATATCAATAAGAACTACGTCATCGCCCTCATAATTAAAATCCTCTACAAGCTTTCTTCCGACCTTACCGCCGCCTACTACGATTACATTCATTTTTCTTCTCTTTTCTCCCGCGTCATAAGCAATAATACCGCTTCTCTTGCATTTCTGCCATTGTACAAAATATTATAAGCTTCTTCAACAATAGGCATTTCAACATTATATTTGTGTGCCATTTCATATGCCGCCGTTGCGGTGTTTACACCCTCAACAACCATATGAACGCTTTCCAAAGTTTCCTTTAAACTCTTGCCTTGACCCAAAAGTATTCCGGCACGTCTGTTTCTCGAATGCATACTTGTGCAAGTTACAATCAAATCACCTACACCGCTAAGTCCCATAAATGTCTTTTCATTTGCACCCATAGCCTTGCCGAGTCTTGCAATTTCAGCAAGACCTCTTGTCATAAGTGCCGCTTTTGTATTGTCGCCGTAACCAAGTCCGTCACTTATTCCCGCACAAAGTGCGATAACGTTTTTAAGTGCTCCGCCAAGTTCAACACCGATTATATCGGTTGAAGTGTACACTCTGAACATATCGCCCATAAACACGTCTTGAATAAATTTAGCCGTATCAATATGCTCCGACGCAACAACATTTGTTGTAGGAAGTCCTCTTGAAACCTCTTCTGCGTGTGACGGGCCGCTCATAACAGATATATCCGCCTGCGGAATTTCTTCTTTATACACCTGTGAAAGACGTAAAAGTGTACCTTCTTCAAGTCCCTTTGATATATTTACTATTTTCTGTCCCTCTTTAACGTGCGGCGAAAGCTGTTTCGCCGTTGTTCTCGTTGCCGGTGACGGTGCGGCTGTTATAATAAGCTCCGCTCCGTCTGTACATTCAGCCATATCGTGACTGCAATAAATTGTATCCGGAAATTTCACTCCCGGCAAAAATTCTTTGTTTTCTCTGTCTTTTTTCAGTCTTTCCGGTGTCCATTTGCTCATAACTGCCGGTCTCCTTTATCGTTCCGCTTCCAGAATTTTCATAATGGACGACAGCGTGTTGTCCGTAATGCCGTCTGCAGAAAGTCTGCCCGCAATATCGTCCAGACTGTAACCCCTCGCCTGCATGCCGCGCGCCGTTGCAAGTCCGCTGCGCAGCGGACTGCTGCGGGTGTTTGCCTGCCCACTGGTGCCGTTGCTTCCCGCCGTGCTGTTTTTCAGCCACCCCGCGTCCGTCAGGGTCTGCTGGTAGAAGTCATACAGTGGGTCTGTCTTCTTCATCCCGGAGAATTTTGTTGCCATCGTCTGCAGCTGGCTGTTGGTAAAGCCGGTCGTTCCCGTCTTGCCGCTGCCAGAGCTTGTGTTTCCGCTCTTCGTTCTGCTCGTTCTGCTGCTCCCGCTGCCGGTCGTCCTATAACGGTTATTCAGTGCCAGCTGGTTTGCTGTGTAATTCAGCTGCCGCTGGTTCAGTGTGGGCGAATAGTCAATGCTGCCGGTATCTACGCCCGCCATCTGCAGGTAGTTTTTGGCTGCAGTGTCATTGCCACTTCCTGCCAGACTTGCACCCTGCAGCAGTGCCGCCATCTGATCCTGCTGTACACTGCTCATGCCCTGCCATGTATCCAGCATCGTCTGGTCCAAACCATATTTCGTCAGCACTGCTTTCGCTGCATCATCAAAGCCTGCCTGTTTGTATGCGGTGGCCTGCTGCAGCGCCGCCACCTGATCGCTCAGCTGAGTGCGTGCCAGACTGTCATTGTACTGTTTTTCCTTGAACTCGTTTTCCCACTTCTGCTGGCTGTACCCCTTGTACGCATCGTATCCTTCCATCACCGTGCTGCCAATGCCCTTCACGGCGTTCCACACATTGTTCCAGAAGTCGCTGTTCTCCTGCCGTGCCTGCTGGGTGCGGTCATAAAGGTAATTGCGCCAGTTTGCTGCATTGCTCACGCTGCTGTCATACTCGCCGCGTTCCAGTGCGCGCTGTCCCAGCAGGGTGTCCAGCTGGTCGCCCGCACCGGCAAGCTCCTGCTGCCACTGGGCCAGTGCGTCCGCCCGTGC
>OLRE01002986.1_pt1 | contig 12677 bp, 10 predicted proteins | sample 1672461 | NCBI WGS metagenome assembly OLRE01 (sample SAMEA3136688, study PRJEB25190) | human gut metagenome | biome: human gut; feature: human-associated habitat; material: faeces | place: Austria | collected 2013
GAATCGAAAAGAGAAGATACTAGAAGATAGCCTCTTTTAGAGGCCAGCCGGTATACGTGCTTGAGGCATCCGCCTTTTAGGCGTTGCAGGCATAGGCCCCTTATAGGGGCAAAATCAAACCACCAGTTGAACTGGTGGTTCATGACTTAAAAAGATTGTCAGACAGATATAAAAAAGAATACAGAACAGATCAGAAATCTCACATCACAATCAAAGGTGGTGTGAGATTTTGGCATATAGAAAAGTAATGTATATAATGTTTCGTAAGATATGGGTGATATCTTAGAAATATGATGAAAACATATGATAAACCATGTATAATAGGAATAATGGATGAATCAAATAAAAATGGATGGGGAATATAAATGGAAGGAAATTTAACAAAAGGTCCTATTTTGAAGACACTGACGAAGCTTGCGATTCCAATCATGGCATCGTCATTTCTTGGGACTTTGTATAACATTACAGATATGGCATGGATTGGGCTGTTGGGCTCGAAAGCCGTTGCCGGAGTTGGTGTAGGAGGCATGTTTACCTGGTTTTCACAGGGACTGGCTGCCATGGCTCGAATGGGAGGACAGGTACAGGTTGCACAATGTATCGGTCGTGGTGAAAAAGAAAAAGCACATGGTTTTGCACAGGCGGCGGTGCAGTTGGCTGCTTTTATGGGGATGGCATATGCGCTTCTGTCGTTGGTGTTTACGAAACAGATGGTAGGATTTTTCCAGCTCGCAGATGTGGAGGCACATGCAGCGGCCATATCCTATACCAAAATTGCATGTGGATTGATTGTGTTTTCCTTTATGACGCTGACACTGACAGGACTTTATACGGCGCAGGGAGATTCGAAAACACCGTTTTTGGCGAATCTGATCGGACTTGTGACCAATATGATCCTGGATCCTGTATTGATTCTCGGACCGGGACCGTTTCCGAAGCTTGGTGTGGCTGGAGCAGCAATTGCGACAGTGACGGCACAGGCAATTGTTATGAGCATTATGATCCTTGCAATTATCGTGCGGAAGAAAGAAAATGTATTAAAAGAAATTCAGCTTTTTGCCGGAATTCCACGCGAATATTTGGCTGGAATCTGTAAGATTGGAATTCCAACAGCAATTCAGGGAATGGCATATTGTGCGATTTCCATGGTATTGACACGTATGGTATCTGGCTATGGAGCAGAAGCAGTTGCAACACAGAGAGTCGGAGGCCAGATCGAGTCGATTTCCTGGAATACTGCAGATGGTTTTGCAGCGGCGCTGAATGCTTTTATTGCACAGAATTACGGCGCCGGCAAAATGGATCGTGTAAAGAAAGGATACAGAGCCTCTTTATGGACAGTCGGTATCTGGGGAATATTGATCACGTTCGCATTTGTCTGTTTCCCGAGGCCAATCGCAGAGATCTTTTTCCATGAACCGAAAGCAATTACAACAGCAGTTGGTTACCTGATCATCATTGGCTTCAGTGAGGCATTCATGTGTGTGGAACTTACAACGGTCGGGGCATTGTCCGGACTTGGAAGAACAAAACTTTGCAGTATTATCAGTATTACATTTACCAGTGCGAGAATCCCGCTTGCAATCATCCTTGGGGGCCTTATGGGACTCAGTGGAATCTGGTGGGCTCTTTCTGCAACATCGATTGTCAAAGGAATCATATTCACCTGTACATTTTTCTGGATCACCAGGAAGAGAGGACAAAGCATATGAAAACAGCAAAAAAAATTTTTAAAATTGTTGGAATCATTCTTGGAATTATCATACTTGCACTGATCGGATATATCATTTATTTATTTGCAAGTTATCATCGGATTGAGGATAATCTGCCACTTGAGGTGGAATCCCATGCAGCAGACGCGGAACTTACAACAGAAAAAGAATATTCCGCGCTTACATATAATATCGGATTTGGTGCATATACACCGGATTTCAGCTTCTTTATGGACGGTGGCAAGTTTTCCTGGGCGAAGAGCAAAGACAGTGTGCTAAAAACGGTTCAGGGGGCAGGAGAGCTCGTTGCTTCTTATGATCCGGACTTTGCGCTTATTGAGGAAGTGGACTTGAATTCCACGAGAAGCTATCATGTAAACGAATACACAATCTTGAAAGAATGTCTGGCAGATTATGACACGGTATTTGCACAGAACTATGATTCGGCATTTTTGTTCTATCCATTTACCCAGCCACATGGTAAGAGCAGATCAGGTCTGGCCCTGTTTTCCAGATATCCGGTGACGGATTCTTTGAGAAGACGTTTTCCGGTATCCACATCATTCAGTAAATTCTTTGATCTGGACCGCTGCTACAGTATTTCCAGAGTTCCGGTCGATAACGGCAAAGAATTTGTGATCTTTGAGCTGCATATGTCTGCATATGGAAACAGCGATGCGATTCGCGAAGGACAGATTCGTATGCTGGCTGAGGATATGCAGAAAGAATATGAAGCAGGAAATTATGTGCTTTGTGGTGGTGATTTCAACCATGATCTGAAAGCAGCAGAGGATGACTCTGCAGATAAAGAGTCCTGGGCATACCCTTTCCCGAGAGAAGAACTTCAGGAACATTTTGCGTTCTGCATAGATCAACTGACCGCGCAGGAAAAAAATGACCTTTGGGACAGTGCTCGTAATGCAGATATGGAGTACGTGCCGGGAGTGACTTACACCGTTACATTGGATGGATTTATTATATCTGATAATATAGAATGCGTTTCTTATGAGGACATCAATACAGGATATTCTTACTCCGACCACGATCCGGTATACTTGAAATTCAGACTGAAATAAAATAGCATTCTTATAAAAATAAGAAGGAGAGACATCAGATGAAATTTTTGTTTGCTTCTGATTCATTTAAGGGAACTTTGTCTTCTCCCAAAACAGCAGAATTACTTACACAGGCAGCCCGGGAGATATTCCCGGACTGTGTCTGCGACAGCATAGAAGTAGCAGATGGCGGAGAAGGAACAACAGAAGCAGTACTTTCAGCAGTCAAAGGAACAACAATTCCCTTGAAAGTGCACGGACCTTTATGGGAAGAATTGACATGCAGCTATGGTATGCTGGATGAAAAACGGGCAGTTATGGAAATGGCTGCGGCATCTGGCCTTCCGCTGGTTTCGGATGAGAAACGGGATCCGAGATATACAACTTCTTATGGAACGGGTGAGATGATACGGGATGCTCTGGAGAGAGGATTTCGTGATATTTCCATAGCGATTGGAGGTTCTGCTACCAATGATGGTGGAATTGGATGCATCCGTGCTCTGGGAGGTCGTTTTCTGGATGAAAATGGCGAAGAACTGAAAGGCTGTGGAGGAGATCTCATTAAAATAAAAAAGATTGATATATCCGGACTGAATCCGCTGATCAAAGAATGCAGATTTACAGTTATGTGTGATGTGACCAATCCACTTTGTGGTAAAGACGGTGCAACTTATACATTTGGCCGGCAAAAGGGCGCAACACCTGAGATTCAGGATGAACTGGAAAAAGGTATGTGTAACTATCGTGATATCATCCAAAAGCAATTTGGCATGGATATGGATAACGTAAAAGGTGCCGGAGCTGCCGGTGGCCTTGGATCCGCTTTGATGGTATTTCTGAATGGCACATTGAAATCAGGAATTGAAACAGTCCTTGATCTGGTTGACTTTGACAGACGCCTGGAAGGGGTAGATGTAGTAGTTACCGGAGAGGGAGCTACAGACTGGCAGTCCGTATTTGGAAAAGTCATGCAGGGCGTTGGTATACACTGCAAGGCGCATGGTATACCGGCAGTGGCAATTGTTGGAAGTATGGGCAAAGGGGCAGAAGATATTTTTGAATATGGAATAGAGTCGATGATTACGACTATTAACGGTGTCATGACACTTCCGGAAGCATTGGATCATGCGGAAGAATTGTATCTTGGAGCGGCCAGACGGCTGTTTCGTATGCTGCGTGCAGGAAGGAAACTCTCAGTTGCTGTGAACGGAGTGAACAGTAACGACTCTCATAAGAGGGCAGAGTAATTAATATAGGTTTCCTTGAGGTTGTCAGGCGGTTATGGTATACTGAGTCTAGCAAAATTTTAATGGGGTTTTTATCAAAAAGAGGAGGTTTTTACAATGAGAGAAGTAAAAGCGATCAAGATCAACGTAGCAGATTTTGCTCCATATGGAACATTCTGCAACATGACAGAGCCGGAAGGCTATCCATTACAGGGAGAAATCCATAAGTTCTATCCGGATCGTATTTCCGGAACTAGTATGGGAAGTATTGCATTTTCTCCAATTGCAGTTCGCAAAGATGAGAGGATTATCAAAGCAGCGGAATATCATACAACGACATGGGAAGGAATTGTAGCACTGGATGATGATATGATCATTCATGTAGCACCGGCATCCGGCGGGGTACCGGTTCCGGAACTTGCCAAAGCATTTATCGTACCGAAGGGATGCATGGTCAAGATTAATGCAGCAATCTGGCATCTCTGTCCACTTCCGCTGAATAATGAGGAGCTTCATGCAATGATTATTCTTCCGGAATGCACCTATGCGAATGACTGTACCGTCGTTGATTTCGAAGAAAAAGACTGGTTCAAGATTACCGTATAAGTATAAAAATATATACTAAAAACTCCTCCAGACGAGCTGTTTCCCTAAAGAAAGCAACCGGTATGGAGGAGTTTTATTTAGCGTCAGAGCATTTTGGGGACATTCAATATTAGAAGATCAGATCTACAAATCCGGTAGATACCAGGAACAGGATCAGCATAACGAGCGGTACCACATATCGAATCATAAAGCGATAAAGACCGGCACGTTTGAAGTGTTCGCCATTGCGTTCTACTTCGCCTATGATCCAGTCCGGACCAATTACCCATCCGATCAGAATGCTGGTCAGAAGAGAGATAAACGGCATCAGGAAACTGTTACTGATATAGTCCATGACATCCAGAAGCTGCCCTACAGACCCATTTGGAAGTTTCAGTTCAAAGTACAGCTTGTTATATCCAAGGCAGATTACTACAGCTGTGATCAGAGAATAGATACCGACAGCCCCACACATTTTTTTACGTGGTTTGTGATAAAGTTCCATGCAGTTGGCAACCAGAGTTTCCATAACGGAGACGCAGGAGGTAAGTGCAGCAAATCCCATCATCAGAAAGAAAGCAATTGCTACAGGTTGTCCCAGAACACCCATTGAATCAAATACTTTGGGTAATGAAATGAAGATAAGGCTTGGTCCGGAAGCCATGCCATCTGTGCCAAGAAATACAAATACAGCCGGGATGATCATCATTCCTGCAAGGAAAGCAACGCCGGTATCAAAAATTTCAATCTGGTTTGTTGCTTTGTTCAGATTGACTTCATTTTTTACATAAGAACCGTAGGTGATCATGATTCCCATGGAAACGCTTAAGGAGAAAAAGAGCTGGCTCATTGCATCCAGAAGAATTTCCAGGAAACGCTTCACAGTGAGCCCACTGAAATCTGGCTTTACATAAAAAGCAAGTCCCTCCATACCGGTACGGACAGTTCCGTCTGCATCGGTATGTGTCAGTGTCAGTGAGAAAATCGCGATGATCAGGATCAGAAGAATCAGTCCTGGCATGATGATCTTGGAAAATTTTTCGATTCCTTTTTCTACACCGCGATATACGATCCATGCGGTCAGTGCAAGAAAGACCAGCATAAATACGATCGGTGCAATATCTGATGTGATGAAAGCTGTAAAATATCCATCAGCCGCAGCATCTTTTCCATCAGATATAATATAGGTAACAAAGTATTTCGTGATCCAGCCACCAATGACAGAGTAATAGGTCATGATCAGTGTTGGAACTATAAATGTCAGTTTACCAAGAAATTTCCATTTCGGATTGAGCGCTTCAAAAGCCCTGAGCGCATTTTTCTTGGTTTTTCGACCGATTGCAACATCTGTTGTCAGTAATACAAATCCGAAGGTCAGTACCAGTACCAGATAGACCAGCAGGAATAATCCACCGCCGTCTTTGGCACAGAGATATGGGAACCTCCAGATATTTCCAACACCTACGGCACTTCCGGCAGCAGCCAGAACGAAGCCGATCGATCCGGAAAAACTACTTCCTTTTTCCTTCATTTTCAATTTCCCCCCTACATAAAGTTTAATTAAGGGCCAGAAAATATCTGACCCGATGTCTTTATTTTAACGCAAATAAGTATGTGTGTAAATGGTAGAAGTAGAGAGTTTTTTATATCAGATGTGAGATGACTCCCACCTCTGTAGGTGGTGAGCAACAAAATTATATCAGTGGTGGGATTCAATCTCCCATCTGATATAGCCTCCGGCAGGATTGCAGAGATGCACAGAAGAATATGTCATGCATTGCATGACGTGCATCTCGCAGCAAGAATGCCGAGGGCATTCTTGAACAAAAATATGGAAAGAAATTCTCCGGCACATTCAGTGGAATCGTAAACAATAATTGTGAATACAGACAATATATGGCATAATAAATATAATGTTAATTGTAGATCTTTGGAAGAAAAGCAGGTGATCAAGTGGTTAACAAAGAGTTTTTTGGTGAAGCAAGAATGTAGAATTCAAAAGGGAGATTCCGACTAAACGTGAAAAGTTTTTGAAAGATATCATAAAAAAGTTAAAGGATACCACAATATGAATGACAAGATAAAAGTCCTTTTTCTGGACATTGACAATACGCTTCTGGATTTTGATGCGGCCGCATCCTGGGCAATGGAGCAGTGCTTTCAGAAAGCGGGACTGGAATATAAATCAGAAATGTTTGCTGCTTTTACAGAGGAAAATAATAAGATCTGGCAGCGTATCGAACGCAAAGAACTGACGATGGACGACCTGTTTTATGTGCGCTGGCAGGCAATTCTTGGGCATCTTGGACTGGAGGCTGACGGAGTTGAAATGGAAAAAGAATTCCGTATACTTCTCAACTTAAGCGCTGTACCGGTTGATGGGGCAGAAGAAATTCTTACATATTTAAAAGAGAAAGATTACTGTCTGTGTGCGGCAAGCAACGGACCATATGGTCAGCAGATTAATCGTCTGAAGAAGGTAGATATGTTGAAATATTTTGCGCACTGTTTTGTTTCCGAAAAAGTAGGAGCAGACAAGCCGGGCAAAGCGTTTTTTGATGGCTGCATGAAAGAACTTCCGGGAGTATGTCCGGAGGAATGTATGATGATAGGTGATTCCCTGACTGCGGATATTACCGGTGGCAGGGCTTATGGAATGTCCACATGCTGGTATCTGCCTTCGGTGGAAAAGTATAAAGAAGAAAAATTGAAAAGTGGAAAACCAGCGGACTACATCATTCATGATTTACTGGAATTAAAGAAGATTCTGTAGTAGTTCAAATTGACATGAGAGCACTGGGAGACTTATAATTTATCAGTCAGAAAAGTTATCTGAGAATGAAAGAATTACATATAGAAGGTGAAAAATGTCAACATCTATGACAAAGGGCAGCCCGCTGAAACTAATGCTTCAGTTTGCACTGCCGCTGTTGATGGGGAATCTCCTTCAGCAGACTTATAATATTATTGACGCGGCAATCGTAGGTCAGATTCTTGGTGCTGATGCGCTTGCAAGTGTTGGATCGAGCAGCAGTGTACAGTTTCTGGTTTTAGGCTTCTGTATTGGATGCTGTGCCGGTTTTGGCGTTCCTGTTGCCAGATATTTTGGCGCCGGGGATCATCGTACTATGCGAAATTACATATTTAATGGCGCGGTACTTACAGCAATTATTGCGGCAATCCTTATGATTGCCTGTTCGTTATCCTGTGGACAGATCCTGCATCTGCTTTCTGTTCCGGATAATATTTTTGGAAATGCGTATGCATATCTGATCGTCATTTTTATCGGAATACCATTTACACTGCTGTACAATTATCTGTCCAGCATTCTGCGTTCTGTAGGCGATAGCCGGACACCTTTCCTGTTCCTGGGGTTTTCAGCAGTCCTGAATATTTTCCTGGATCTGTTCTGTATTATTGTTTTGAAATGGGGCTGTATGGGAGCTGCGATCGCAACGATCACAGCACAGGCGATCAGTGGAATTCTCTGTTTCTTTTATATAAGAGGGAAGATGCAGCTTCTTCGCCTGGAGAAAGAAAACATGATCGTGCAAAAGGATGCGGTAAAGGAACTTCTGGGCATGGGACTTCCGATGGGATTTCAGTTCTCGATCACAGCAATCGGGAGTATGGTCATGCAGGCGGCGAACAATGGACTTGGAAGTATTTATGTTTCTGCTTTTACAGCGGCTATGCGTATTAAGCAGTTCCTTCTGTGTCCATTTGATGCGATTGGAACAGCAGCATCTGTATTCTGCAGTCAGAACCTTGGCGCGCGTCAGGCAGACAGGATTAAAAAGGGTGCACTTGAGGCAACGATCGCAGGATGCATTTATGGTTTTAGTGCCGGTCTGATCCTGATTTTCTTCGGAAGACCGCTTTCCATGATCTTTCTGAGTAAAAATGCGACTGCAGTTCTGGATGCTTCAGCCAAATATCTGAGATGTCTTGGATTTTTCTTTGGAATCCTGGGAATTCTGAATGTGTGCAGAATGGTGACGCAGGGGCTGGGATATTCCGGAAGAGCTATTTTCTCAGGTGTTATGGAAATGATCGGACGAGTAATTGTAAGTGTTGGATTTGTAGGAACTATGGGTTATACAGCAATCTGTTTTGCAGATCAGGCTGCATGGATAGCGGCCAGTTGTTATATTGGACCGACCTGCATCTGGTGTATCCGCCGTTCCATTAAATTACTGGAAGGAAAACAGGCATAAAATCCTGAAAAATAAATGAGGAGTAGATATGATCATGAAAGATTACAAAGCAGATGAGGGACTTCAGGGCAATGATAAAATAGAAAAAGCAATTGCCGGGCTTCAAAAAGAAACTACACAGGAGATGCTGGCGCATACACTTACCGTTATCCGCAGACGCATGAAAGATGCTGGTCAGCTTATCATTGCTGTAGAACCGCCCAGTGGTGACGGTCAGCTTCGCCTGGAAGCAGTCAGAACAGAAGATGGTAAGAACTGGTGGGTTGCATTTACCAGTTTTGAAGAGGAACTGAAAGGCGGCGGAAGCGTCAAATCAACGTTTTTGACGGATATCGACAAATTATTTGAACTGACTCTTCAGACAGATGAGATTGAAGGTGTGATTCTCAATCCATGGAACCGTACCATTATGTTGGACAAATATCTGATTGAGATTATTTTGGGAAAAACTGCATAAATTTTTCTATATGACAGATACTATCATCGTATTGCAAAATGAAAGAGAGGAAGCAGGTACGATGATATTAAAAGAAAAAGAACGCACAACGATTGAAGACTTACAGACACAGGAAAAAAGCTGCATTGAGAAATATGGCAGATATGCACAGCAGGCAAAAGATCCTGAGCTGAAAAATCTTTTTCAGACTTTACAGCAAAAAGAACGTGAACATTATGATTCTCTTGACTGTGTGCTGAGAGGAGAAGTTCCGCAGTGCAACTGTAATGACAGTGATGGACGAGATTATCAGCCAAAGGCAACTTACACAGCAATGAGTTCACCGGAGGATAAACAGCAGGATTCATTTCTTGCAACAGATTGTATTGCGACAGAAAAGCTGGTGTCAGGAGAATATAACTCAGAAGTATTTGCTTTTGGCGACAGCGGTGTGCGCAAGCTGCTTGCAGATATTCAGGTAGAAGAGCAGAATCACGCAGAAATGTTATATAAATACAAAATGGCCAATAATATGGCATAAAAAAGAGAGACTATGACTCAGAACAATGAGTCACAGTCTCTTTTTGCATATAGATCCGAGCTGCTAATATAAGAAAAATCAGTCTGCATAATATTCTTTAAGGAATGGAATAGAAAAAGTTCCCATTGCATCTTTGAGATCTTCGATATTTCTTGGACCATAAAGTGGAAGGCAGGTGAAATCACGACAGGTCAGATAACCAAGGACTGCCTGTGTAAGTGAAATCTGATATTCTTCCATCAGTCCGTGAAGTCCTTCGGCAATCTTGAGATTTTCTGGTGTGTAGTATTCAGAATTTCTGACAGCATCAGCACCGCCGGCATATAATTTGTGGAAAAATCCACTGGCTACAGACATATATGGCATGGCCAGATTCTGTGGATTTTCTATATGATATTGCTGCATTTCTTGATCCATGATCTTCAATGTATCGTCTTCAAGAGGTTTCATGGAAGCAGAAGCAATATTAAACAGAGCTTCATTTGCGACAAAACCACGGTATCCTTTGGATGCTGCATAAGCATCGGCTTCTTTCATACGTGCAGTACTCCAGTTGGAGCATGCATAATAGCGAATCTTACCTTCTTTTCGAAATTCTTCCATAACTTCAATTAGTTCACTGGCAGGAATCGCCTCATTATCTCTGTGATAAAAATAAACATCAATATAATCAGTACCAAGCGCGCGGAGAGAAAGTTCCAGATCGTGACGCATATTTTCTGCTGAAATCCGAGAAGCATGCATGTCCGGAACGGCAGGTGTCATATCCGGATGTCCGCCTTTGGAGACAAGAATAATGTCATGACGTTTCCCGCTTTCGCGAAGCCACTGTCCAAGTACACGTTCACTGCGGCCGATTTCAGAAGGAATCCAGTCGGCATATACGCGGGCAGTGTCATAAACGGTTCCGCCCATATCCAGAAAAGCATCAAAAATTCTGAAAGCATCCCCTCCATCCCATTTGATACCGGCATTTACGCAGCCCATTCCCATTGGAGAAAGCTCAAGGTCTGTGTTTTTAATCGTTATTTTTTTCATACTATATCCCTTTCCTGTTATGTGATACGAAAAAGAATCTGTTACGGTGCACATAGCAATCTTAATATAAGTTTATTATAACTATCTTTTAGATACAGGTCAAAGTTTTTTGAAAAATCATTTTTACAAAGATTTTACACGCATGTGATTATGCATTTTACTTTTCTCCCATATAATTGCAATTGTCAATGAGAAATACAAAAATTAAATAAAGCAAAATAAAGAGGAGATTTATCATTATGAAGAAAAAAGTTTTAGCAATCGTTACAGCAGCACTTATTGGAACAACCGCATTCGCAGCAACAGCAAGTGCAGCAAGCGGAACCATTGATGTTATATCCCGTGAAGATGGATCCGGAACAAGAGGAGCTTTCATTGAACTGTTTGGAATCGAAGAGAAACAGGGAGACGAAAAAGTAGATATGACAACAGAAGATGCAAGCATCACAAACAGCACATCTGTTATGATGACAACAGTAGCTGGTGATGAGAATGCAATCGGATACATCTCACTTGGTTCTCTGAATGATACAGTAAAAGCAGTTAAGATCGATGGTGCCGAGGCATCAGCAGAAAATGTAGCAAACGATACATACAAAGTATCCCGTCCATTCAACATCATTACAACTGACAAACTCAGCGATGCAGCACAAGATTTTGAAAACTACATCATGAGTGCAGATGGACAGCAGATTGTTGAAGACAATGGATACATTAAAGTAGCAGATGATGCAAAAGCTTACGAGCAGAGCGATGCGGAAGGTAAAGTTGTAGTAGCTGGTTCTTCTTCTGTAACACCGGTTATGGAAAAACTGAAAGAAGCATATGAGAAAGCAAATGGCGGTAAGATCACTGTAGAAGTACAGCAGAGCGATTCCACAACAGGTATCACATCTGCAGCAGAAGGTATCTGTGATATCGGTATGGCATCCCGTGAACTGAAAGATGAAGAAACGAAAGAAAACCTTACAGCTACTAAGATTGCAAGAGATGGTATTGCAGTAGTAGTAAACAATGACAATGACATTGATGAACTGACAAGTGACCAGGTAAAAGCAATCTTCACAGGTGAAACAACAGATTGGGAAGACCTTGCGAAATAAGTAAGACCGATAGATATAGACTTAAGCAGGAAGCCCGGATTTCCGGGCTTCGTGTATGTCTGGTATTGTATATCAAAAGAAACACCAGTGGTGTTATCTGATGATGAGTATAAGAGAGGAAGAGTCCTGTATGAATAGATTTAAAGAACAGGCCATGAAAATTGTTTTTATGGTGGCTGCCTGCGCTTCAGTCCTGGCAGTATTTCTGATTTGTTTGTTCCTGTTTGCCAATGGAATTCCGGCGATTGCCAAGATCGGACCGCTGAAATTCTTACTCGGAACAGTCTGGAAACCATCCAATGACAAATTTGGAATTTTCCCGATGATCATTGCCAGTATTTATGTAACAGGCGGCGCAATTCTGGTGGGTGTACCGATCGCCTTACTTACATCTGTATTTATGGCACGCTACTGTCCGCAGAAAATTTATCGTCCGCTGAAATCCGGAATTGAACTGATGGCAGGAGTTCCTTCCATAGTTTATGGTTTCTTTGGTCTTGTACTGATGGTACCGCTTATTCGAAACACATTCGGAGGAACCGGTACAAGCTGGCTGGCAGCATCCCTTCTTCTGGGAATCATGATTCTGCCGACAATTATCGGACCGACTGAATCCGCTCTTCGAAGTGTACCGGAAAGCTATTATGAAGGTTCACTTGCACTGGGGGCAACAAAAGAAAGAAGTATTTTTGTGGTTATGCTTCCGGCAGCAAAATCCGGTATTCTGGCAGCTGTAGTTCTCGGAATCGGTCGTGCGATCGGTG
>OLRE01002995.1_pt1 | contig 12643 bp, 8 predicted proteins | sample 1672461 | NCBI WGS metagenome assembly OLRE01 (sample SAMEA3136688, study PRJEB25190) | human gut metagenome | biome: human gut; feature: human-associated habitat; material: faeces | place: Austria | collected 2013
CTTTTAAAGCTGAAAAGCTATACTCATACAGGATGATTGTATCATATATCCCATGCCATGAAAAGCATTTTTTTACCTGTTGTTTCCAATACACAGCGTGAGAAAATATACATGGGATGCTCCCTTTTCCAACAGAAGCTTTGCCAGCACATCCATGGTACTTCCAGTAGTATATACATCATCAATAAGCAAGATACGCATTCCTGCAGGATTTCCTACAACCTGAAAAGCTTTTTGAAGATTCTTCTTTCTTTCAGCCGCATCCAGTTTTTTCTGTGATCGGGTAGCATGGCACTTTTTTAGAATAGCAGTATCTACAGGAATCCCAGCATAACGGGACAGTTCTTTCGCCAGAAGTTCAGCCTGATTAAATCCTCTTATGCGCTGCTTTCTTCTATGAAGCGGAACCGGAATGATTATCTGTGGCTTCCATAATGCAAGCAGATCTTTTCCGTAGATATACAATGCTTTTCCATAAAAGCGGCTGTATTCCTGACAACCAAAATATTTATATTTCATTATAGAGTATCTCATCCGGTCATCATAGAGAAAAATCCCGCGTCCCTGGTCAAAAGCGCCTGGATGGGCGCCGCAGTCCCTGCAGTATTCTTCATCTCCATTTACCGGTTTTCCGCATTTGTAACACCGTGGCCCCGATACAGGTCTTAAATCTCCGGCACAGTCCAGACAGATCAACTGATGGCTGTTCCTAAGAATCCTGTGACACAGAGGACACCGTCTTGGGTATAACAGATTCAGAAAGTTCCTGTATCCTTGCCCAAAGAGAGCTGTAACGTTTCTGCTGCTTCTCATTGCGGATCATCTCCCCGAAAGTCTCCTCACTTCCAACTACAGTAACACATTTCCGGGCTCTTGTAACACCTGTATACAAAAGATTGCGGTTCATCAGCATCTTGGGGCCGGAAAGGAGCGGCAGAATAACTGCCGGATATTCTGAGCCCTGGGATTTATGTATGGTTATAGCATAGGCAAGTTCCAATTCTTCCAGCTGCTTAAAAGAATAGTCAGCGAAACGGCCATCCTCAAATTCCACAGTGGCAGTCTCTGCAAATTCATTGATTTCCTTCAGAATGCCAGTATCTCCGTTAAATACGCCCACCCCTTCGTCTACAGGAATTCCGTATTTACCCCGTACTTCCCATTCCAGCTGATAGTTATTCCGAATCTGCATAACCTTGTCTCCCTCACGTAAAAGCCGGTCTCCAATTTCTTTCTCTTTTTTACCTGATTCTGGTGGATTCAGGTATCTCTGTAAAATCTGGTTCATCCTCTCTACGCCCAGAAGCCCCTTTCGCATTGGAGTCAGAACCTGTATTTCAAAAGGTCTTGCATCCACATACTTCGGCAGTTTCTCCTGAATCAGTGCGATGACCACGCGGATAATAATATCGGCATCATATCTCTTCAGGAAAAAGAAATCGCGGCTTTTGTTATCAAGGGAAACCTGCTCTCCGTTATGGATCTTGTGTGCATTTACTACAATATCACTGTGAGAGGCCTGCCTGAAAATTTTCTTCAGTTCTACTACTGGAAAAACGCCGCTTTGAATAATATCCCGCAGCACATTTCCAGGACCTACACTTGGCAGCTGGTTCTCATCTCCTACCAGAATGATCCTGGTTCCCGCAGTCACCGCAAGAAGCAGTGAATGCATAAGAAAAATATCTACCATAGACATCTCATCAATAATGATTACATCTGTATCCAGCGGATTCTCTGCATTCCGTTCAAAATGAACACCCTGAGACTCTCTGCCATCCTCATCCGGCACACCGTTCAATTCCAGAAGCCGATGTATTGTCTGTGCTTCATAACCTGTAGCTTCTGTCATTCGCTTGGCTGCGCGTCCTGTGGGTGCTGCCAGACGAAGAGTTGCGCCTTCGCCCTCGAAAAAACGAATAATTGCATTGATCGTGGTAGTTTTACCGGTACCTGGTCCTCCTGTAAGTACAAAAAGGCCATTTCCAGCAGCCTCTACAACAGCCTTCTTCTGCATTTCCTCCAAAACAGTACCTGTTTCTTTCTCAATCTGAGCAATTCTTCGCTCCATCATCTGCTCATTCTGTGGATAACGGATATTTAATTCAGTGAGCATTCTTGCTGTATTCAGTTCCAAGCGGTAATACTGGCTTGGATAAACCAGTACCTCTCTGTCATTCTCTTTTAAAACAACTTTCCGGTCAATTGCCATATCCATCAGATGTTTCTCCATATAAGAAACATCTACCTGAAGCAGCTGGGAAGCTCTGTCAAACAGTTCGTCCTTCGGAAGATATACATGTCCTTCCCCTGAAGCCTGGAGAAGAGTATACATCATACCGCTGCGGATTCTGTAATCTGAATCTGCATGTATACCAATACGTGACGCAATGGTGTCTGCAATTTTAAAGCCAACTCCCGAGATATCATCTGCCAGACGATAGGGATTCTCCTGAAGCACACTGTATACGGACTGACCATATTTCTGATATATCTTTGCTCCAAGATTCAGGGAAATGCCATATTTCTGCAGAAACATCATGGCTTTTCGCATTTCTGCCTTCTCAGTCACCTGTACTGCAATCTCTCTGGCTTTCTTCTCACTGATTCCCTTGACTTCCGCCAGCCTTTCCGGTTCTTCTTCCACTATTCTAAGGGTATCCTCGCCAAAACACCGCACAATTCTGGCAGCAAGTGCTGCACCTACCCCTTTAATCGCTCCGGAACCCAGATAACGTTCCATAGCCTGGGTGTCCTCTGGTGCCTTTTCCGCATAAGACTGGATATTAAATTGTCTGCCGTATATATGGTGCTGGGAAAACTGTCCCTCAGCTTCAATGGTCACACCCTGTGTAACGTCAGGAAATGTTCCTACACAAGTCAGCTCTTCCTCTGAATCCGCGGTCTTAAGAACCATAACTGTATATCCATTTTCATCATTGCGGAATATGACATGATCTATATAGCCTGTAACTTTCTCACTCATTTGTTCTTCTCCTGCCGCCAGCACTAACCAAAGGGCACTGCTAGAATGTGTTTGAAAAAGTATTCCCGCAATCTGCACGCCCCACTTTGCAGAAAGCCTTTTTCAAACACGCTCTAGAACGCAGTACCCTTTTCATTATAGTTTACATAATATTTTATCTTTTGCAAAACAGAATAGCCAAATTATATGTTACTGTTTACGCTTTTCAAAGCAATCAGATTATTCTTCCATCCTGGTAATTACTTCCGCATATTTACCGGTTCCCACCACAACCGCAGACATAGCATCCTGCACAGTAAGAGTGCTTACGCCGGTCTTCTGCTCAATGAGGGTGTCCATTCCATGGAGCAATGCTCCGCCACCTGTGAGAACAATTCCTCTGTCTACAATATCTGCAGCCAGTTCCGGCGGAGTTTTCTCAAGCACTCCGTGCACAGTCTCCACAATTTGATTGACATCATCCCGCAATGCAATACGGATTTCTTCAGAAGTCAGAGTTACCACCTTTGGAAGTCCGGTGATCACATTTCTGCCTTTTACCTCCAGCATCCGCGGAGATGCTTCCTGGCAGGCAGTTCCGATTTTTATCTTTATGTTCTCAGCGGCCTCTTCCCCAATAAAAAGGCTGTGATTTTTTCTCACATAGCTCATGATAGCCTGGTCGAAATTATCTCCGGCAACCTTTACGGAAGCAGACACAACAGAGCCAGCCATAGAAATCACGGCAACATCAGTGGTTCCGCCTCCTATATCCACGATCAGATTACCAAAAGGCTTCGTCACATCTACTCCGGCACCAATTGCAGCTGCAATCGGCTCTTCCACAAGAAACACTTCCCTTGCTCCAGCCTGATAAGTAGCTTCCTCTACTGCCTTTCTTTCAATCTCTGTGGTTCCGCTGGGGATACAGATACTGATTCTAGGCTTTCGAAAGGCATGGCGTCCCATTGCCTTGGAAATGAAATACTTCAGCATCTTCTCCATAACCGTATAATCTACGATCACTCCCTGGCGGATTGGCCGGATTACTTCCATATTTGATGAAACATGTCCGGTCATCTGTCTGGCTTCCTCACCGATTGCTTTTATTTTCTCTGAGTTCTTATCATAAACCACTACAGACGGCTCACTGACTACCAGCCCCCGTCCAGTGGAATATACCTGACTGTTTCTGGTTCCCAGGTCAATTCCAATATCACTGGCAGGCATTAAATTCCCCTTTCTCTCAAAACACTTTATCACACTTTCTCTGCAAGAATTGTGCAATAAATGATTACCATTCACATTCCGAACCGTAATCATAAACACCACATTCTGCAGATGTGACTTTATAATTGTCTCATAGATTTTTCATAATTAATAGTCTTCGTACCATTATAAACAAAAATGCTTCAATTGGAAAGAGGTTTATTATCAGAATCACTTCAAATATTTTGCAACATAACGCCCTGTATAAGAAGCTGGGTTCTTCGCCACTTCTTCAGGGGTTCCCTTGGCAACAACTGTTCCCCCGCCATCTCCGCCTTCCGGTCCGATATCAATTATATAATCAGCGGTCTTGATCACGTCCAGATTGTGTTCAATTACAACAACCGTATTTCCACCATCCGAAAGTCGACGCAAAATCTCCACCAGTTTCTGAACATCTGCAAAATGCAATCCGGTGGTAGGCTCATCCAGAATATAAATAGTCTTACCTGTACTGCGCTTACTCAGCTCTGCAGCCAGCTTAATACGCTGTGCTTCTCCGCCGGAAAGAGTGGTGGAAGGCTGTCCGAGACGAATATAAGAAAGACCGACATCATATAAGGTCTCTATCTTCCTTCTGATGGATGGAACGTTCTCAAAGAACGTCATTGCCTCCTCAACTGTCATATTCAGTACATCATAGATGCTCTTATCCTTATACTTCACTTCCAGAGTTTCCCGATTATAGCGCTTACCCTTGCAAACTTCACAAGGGACATAAACATCTGGCAGGAAGTGCATTTCAATTTTAATAATACCATCACCACTGCAGGCTTCACAGCGTCCGCCTTTTACATTAAAGCTGAAGCGCCCTTTCTTATATCCCTTTGCCTTGGCATCTGCTGTAGCAGCAAAAAGATCTCTGATCTGGTCAAACACGCCTGTATAAGTAGCAGGATTAGATCTTGGTGTACGGCCAATTGGAGACTGGTCAATGGCAATTACCTTGTCCAACTGGTCTATTCCAATAATTTCATCATGCTTTCCCGGGATCACGCGGGCCCTGTTCAGATCTCTTGCAAGATGTTTGTAAAGGATTTCATTGATCAGAGAACTCTTTCCAGACCCGGAAACACCTGTAATACAGGTCATAATTCCAAGAGGAATATCCACGTCTATATGTTTGAGATTATTCTCTGCCGCCCCCTTAACAGTCAGATAACCGGTAGGTTCCTTTCGTACTTCCGGAACCGGGATTTTCAGTTTTCCGCTGAGATATGCTCCTGTAATGGACTTCGGATTCTGCATAAGTTCCTCAGCAGTGCCCATTCCAACAAGCTGTCCACCATGTTCTCCTGCGCCGGGTCCGATATCTACAATACAGTCCGCCGCACGCATAGTATCCTCATCATGCTCAACCACTATAAGACTGTTTCCCAGATCTCTTAAGTGCATTAACGCTCCAAGAAGTTTATCATTATCCCTCTGATGCAGACCAATGCTGGGCTCATCCAGAATATAGGCAACTCCGACAAGACCGGAACCGATCTGGGTAGCAAGACGGATTCTCTGTGCCTCCCCGCCTGACAGAGTGCCGGTGGCACGTGCCAGGGAAAGGTACTCCAGACCTACATCTGCCAGGAACCCCACTCTGGCTCTGATTTCCTTTAGTATCTGCTTTCCAATAAGCTGCTGCTGTGGAGACAGCTGCATTTCTGCCAGAAATCTCTTCAGCTTATCAATGGACATATTGGTAATTTCATAAATATTCTTATCCGCTACCGTGACCGCAAGTGACTCCTTCTTCAGTCGCTGTCCCTTACATGCTTTACACGGAGTGATCTGCATAAAGCTCTCGTATTCCTGTTTCATAGATTCAGAGCCAGTCTCTTTATAGCGCTGTTCCACATTCCTTATAAGGCCTGGAAAAGCCACATCATAAACACCCTCTCCGCGCTGTCCCTTATAATAAACCTTCACAGAATGTCCGCCTGTTCCGTACAGAATAATATCCTGTATCTTCTTGGGATAATCTTTAAAAGGTGTATCCAGATCAAAACCGTATTCCCTGCAAAGGGCATTCAGAATAGCATTGGTAAAACTGCTCTTATCTGTGCAAGACTGCCAGCCCATCACTACAATAGCCCCTTCAGAAATGCTCAGGGATTTATCCGGAATCATAAGATCCGGGTCAAATTCCATCTTATAACCAAGACCAAGACACTCCGGGCAGGCCCCAAATGGATTGTTAAATGAAAAACTTCTTGGCTCGATCTCATCAATACTGACTCCACAATCCGGACAGGAAAAGCTCTGGCTGAAATTCATATAATTTCCATCCATGGTATCCACCACAGCCAATCCATCAGCCAGATTCAATACTGTCTCAAGAGAATCTGTAAGTCTTTTCTCAATTCCAGGCTTCACGATCAGACGGTCTACAATAATGGCAATCGTATGTTTAATATTTTTGTCCAGGGTAATCTCCTCGGAAAGTTCATACACATTTCCATCGATTTCCGCACGCACATAACCGCTGCGTCTGGCCTGATCCAGTAATTTCGCATGGGTACCCTTGCGTCCTCGTACTACCGGAGCAAGAAGCTGAATCTTGGTACGTTCCGGCAATTCCATGATCTGATCCACCATCTGGTCTACTGTCTGCTTGGCGATCACCTTGCCACATTTCGGACAATGTGGAATACCAACACGGGCGTATAAAAGACGGAAATAATCATAAATTTCTGTCACCGTCCCTACTGTGGATCTGGGATTGCGGTTAGTAGACTTCTGGTCAATAGAAATAGCCGGTGGAAGTCCCTCTATGCTCTCCACATCTGGCTTCTCCATCTGGCCAAGGAACTGTCTGGCATAGGAAGACAGAGATTCCATATATCTTCTCTGCCCTTCTGCATAGATCGTATCAAATGCCAGTGAAGACTTTCCTGATCCGCTTAAGCCGGTAAGAACTACAAACTTATCTCTGGGAATATCCACACTGAGATTCTTCAGGTTATTCTCATTGGCTCCTCTGATTCTGATAAACTGTTTCTTATTCTCTGCTGCCATCTGTTCCTCCATTTCTTAACCGGAAAGCACCGGCTGTAACTCCCTGTATCCTGATCTGATCCGGAATCCTCCGGCTCAGACATTTCTTAATGTGTTCTTCAAGAATATCACAAGAACATTTGTTCGTCAACCATTTCTAAATTCTTTTCCAACAAAACTTACAGCAGGTTACTGTTCACTCCGTTCACAGTAACTACAGCAGAAACTCTGCCATCACTGCATTACTCACATGAATGCCTTCTCTTGACAAAAATATCCTGCCGCTTTCTTCCAACAGCAGTCCCTGTTTCTTATATTTTTTCAGAACTTCTCCATATATATTCTCTATTGCAGTGCCGAAATACTCCTGAAATTCCTTTTTGGACACGCCCTGTGTCATACGAAGTCCAAGAAACATAAACTCTGCCATCTCATCTTCTCTTGTAAGAAGTTCCCTGTTTTTTCGAATTTTTTCTGGTGCACTGCTGTTTTTCAGATATTCCTGCATATCAGCAGTATTGGAAAAACGCTCCATTCCCAATAAGGAAGCCGCTCCAAGCCCCAGCCCCAGATAATCCTTTCTCTGCCAGTATCCTTCATTATGTCTGCATTCATACCCTGCTTTTGCATAGTTGGAAATCTCATACTGATGATAGCCATACTCTTTCAGAACTGCAGCAACATCTTCATACATGCGGTATTCCGTATCTTCATCAGGCAAATCCAGCTTTTTTCTGAAAAAAGGGGTGCCCTCTTCAATAATAAGACTATATGCTGAAATGTGCTCCGGGCCAAGTGCCGCCACTGTCTGAAGATTCTCTATCCAGCCGTCATAACTCTGTCCCGGAATGGCAAACATCAGATCCACATTTATATTGGAAAAGCCAGCCGCTCTTGCCATCTGAAAGCTTTCCAGAAACTGTGCATAATTATGAATTCTTCCAAGCATAGCCAGTTCCTTATTGTTTGGCGACTGTAAGCCAATGCTGATCCGGTTAATTCCGTATTTTCTGTAAATAGAAAGTTTCTCAGGCGTCAATGTTCCAGGATTTGCTTCAATCGTTACCTCCGCATCCGCCGAAAACAAAAAATAATCTCTCAGCCCCTGTAAAAGCTTTTCCATCACATCACATTCCGGCACAGAAGGTGTTCCCCCGCCAATGAAAACTGTATCTACCGGACGTTTTTTCAGATTCTTTGAAACCGTCTCCATTTCCCGTAAAAGTGCATAAATATAAGCTTCCTGCCCGGCCCTGGTAGAGGGACCTGACAGGAAGTCACAATAATCACATTTCTTTATGCAAAACGGGATGTGAAGGTACAATTCCAAACCATTCTTCTTTGTTCCCATTCTGATTTTCTCCACATTGTTTATTTCCTTCTGTTTACAACACTGTTTCTGTAAAATTAATCTCCACTACCGGTCTCAGTTTCTTCATCTGTTGAATTTCCAGTAGCATCACCGCTGCTGTCAGACGAATCTGCAGCAGTCTGCTCTTCTGAAGAGCTGCTCTTGCTGCCTGTAGCCTTTCCCTCTTCTTTCTGAACCAGATACTCATTCACCATAGTCACGCTTCCGCTTTGCGCTACCGCATCTTTATTTACCTGGCGAGGTACCGGCGTAGGTGTTGCTGTAGGGATCGGTGTGATCTTCATTACGCCCTGCGACTCTGCGTCTGGTGCTTTCACCGTTTTTTTTCCATATGCACAACTGCCTGCAAAAATTACGATAACCAGCAGGATCACTGTCAAAATCCCGCCCTTGATCCACTGTTCCCTGTCTTTTTTATAACTTCTCTTTATTCTTCTTGTCAGAATACGTATCTTAGCTTTCATCGGATACCTCCGCGTCTGATGCCAGCTGGCATATATCTTATGTCAATCAGTCACACTCAGACACCTTTATTTATTGCTTTTCACCACAGGATTGACAACAATTAATTTTCATCCAGTTTCAGTACGCTCATAAATGCTTTCTGCGGAATCTCTACGTTTCCAACCTGGCGCATTCTCTTCTTACCTTCCTTCTGTTTTTCCAGAAGTTTCTTCTTACGAGAAATATCACCGCCGTAGCACTTGGCAAGAACATCTTTACGCATAGCCTTAACCGTCTCTCTGGCAATGATTTTGCTTCCGATTGCGGCCTGGATCGGAATTTCAAAGAGCTGACGCGGAATCTCATCTTTCAGCTTCTCGCACATCTTGCGGCCTCTTTCATAAGAAGTATCTGCATGCACAATAAAAGAAAGGGCATCCACTTCTTCTTTATTTACCAGAATATCCAGTTTCACAAGCTCACTTCTCTCATAACCACAAAGTTCGTAATCCAGAGACGCATATCCTCTGGAACGAGATTTCAAGGCATCAAAGAAATCGTAAATAATCTCATTCAATGGAAGCTTATATTTCAGAAGAGCTCGTGTCTCTTCCATATATTCCATGCCAAGATACTGACCACGGCGCTCCTGGCAAAGATCCATAATGGCACCGATAAATTCTGTAGTTACCATAATCTCAGCATTCACGATTGGCTCTTCCATATATTCGATCTCAGATGGATCTGGAAGATTGGTCGGATTTGTCAGATCAATCACTTCGCCGTTTGTCTTGTGTACTTTGTAAATAACGCTTGGAGCTGTAGTAACAAGATCCAGGTCATATTCACGTTCCAGACGTTCCTGAATGATTTCCAGATGAAGCAATCCAAGAAATCCGCAGCGGAAACCAAATCCAAGAGCAACAGATGTCTCCGGCTCATAGAATAAAGAGGCGTCATTTAACTGCAGTTTCTCCAAAGCATCACGAAGATCCCCGTATTTCGCTCCGTCAGCCGGATAAAGGCCGCAGTAAACCATTGGATTTACTTTCTTATATCCAGGCAAAGCCTCCTCACATGGACGGTTATTGTCCGTAATAGTATCACCAACACGAGTGTCTCTTACGTTCTTAATGCTGGCGGTAATATAACCTACCATTCCAGCTGTCAGTTCCTCACATGGAATAAACTGCCCAGCTCCAAAATACCCAACTTCCACAACTTCTGCCACAAATCCAGTGGCCATCATACGGATGGTTGTGCCTTTGCGGACTTTTCCATCTACCATTCGGCAGAAAACAATGGCACCCTTATAAGAATCATAAATGGAGTCAAAAATAAGCGCCTTCAGCGGTGCATCCGGATTTCCTGCAGGTGCCGGGATCTTAGCCACTACCTGCTCCAGAACCTGATCTACATTCAGACCTGTTTTTGCAGAAATCTGCGGTGCGTCCTGGGCTTCAAGTCCAATCACATCCTCAATTTCATTGATAACACGCTCTGGCTCTGCACTTGGAAGATCAACCTTATTGATTACTGGAATAACCTCAAGATCATGATCCAGTGCCATATAAACATTTGCCAGCGTCTGCGCTTCAATTCCCTGTGCAGCGTCAACTACAAGGATGGCACCGTCGCAGGCTGCAAGGCTTCGTGAAACTTCATAGTTAAAATCCACATGTCCAGGTGTATCGATCAGATTGAAAATATACTCTTCTCCATCTTTTCCATGATATACCGTGCGGACAGCCTGGGATTTGATGGTAATTCCACGTTCTCTCTCCAGTTCCATATTATCCAGAACCTGGGCCTGCATTTCCCTCTCAGTCAAAAGTCCTGTCATCTCTATAATTCTGTCGGCCAGTGTAGATTTACCGTGGTCAATATGTGCAATAATACAAAAATTTCGAATTTTACTCTGGTCTGTCATTCCAGACATTCCTCCTCTGGTTATACTATACTGTTTATTCTATCAAGAGATTATAGCACAGATTAAATCTGTTTGTCACTTCCTTTTATATGGTTCCTGTTCACTCCGTTCACAGTAACGTTCTTGACGGGATAAATTATATTATTTTTATCCTGTTCCGCAGCCCTTTAACACTCTGTTCAAAATGTCTGCAAAGGGTTCCATGGCGTTTTTTACTTCCTGCACCGTATTTGTCTGGGCACCGGCTTCCAGAAGCAGGGCTCTTTTTCGTAAATGAAGATTGTAGCGCAAGCCCGCCAGGTAAATCCCTCTGTAAAAATCAGGATAATACAACGCCGCCTGATATTCCAGCTGAAAAGAAAAAGCAAGATTGTCCTGTATGTAAGGATTGGGCAAATAAGAAACCTTCCCCTGGGCATTCGTGTAGCTAAGGCCATTATAAAAAAGAATCTGCGCAGTATCTTTTCCGTTTATTTCAGTTACCAGCCGTCTGTCTTCATCGATGCCATCTCTGTGCAGATCAATAACCACCTCCACAGACGGATTTTCTTCCAAAACCTTTTCTACGTAATCACAAGCATAATTATAGGCCTTATTCCGATCCAGTTCTCCGCTCATCATATCAAAAGCTTCTTTTATATGGATCACCTGATAACCATATTTTTCTGACAGCAAACTGGTCAGATAATTTCCAACACCCACAATCGTATCTTCCTCTTCTCCTTCCCTGGAATCGGAAAACGTTTCCTGGGAGTGACTGTGATAAATTAGAATCTGCGGCTCCAACGGTCCATGACTCAAGGAAAAATCCTCTGCCAGAAATTCAGCAGCATTTATTTTTACGGCAGATGCATCTGTGTTCTCATCTACAATGTAAAAATTGTTCATTAGATAATCGTAATCCGACAGCTTGTCTCTGGACAGATCCAGAATTGGATGCGGGAGAACGATGTTAGACTGAGGAAGGGTATTTGCAGGCTGAGTTTCTGAATTTAAGTGATTTTCACTATTTTCTATGATTTCTGACATCTCAGAGTTATCTTTATTTTCTATTTTATCTGTATTATTTATTTTTTTACTTTCCTCAGAAACACTGCTGTTTTTTTCCAGATTGGCTTCCTTGGATTTCTTTGCATTTTCCTCTCGCAAATTACGCTCATTCTCTGCAACTTCTTCTAAATATGCTCCATTTCTCTTCTCAATCTCAGCCAGAGTTTCCCCATCCATTTCCATCCAGGTTTCCTGTGCTTTTTCCTCTGTAAAATAATAGAACGGAAACTGCCTGTACACATTATGCACAATTTCCCGCATGGAAAAAGGTCCTGGCAGCATAGCCAGAACCGCAAAAAAACACAGACAAAGAAACACGCAGAAAACCTTCTGGACTTTTGTCACGAAATCACCTCTTTAAGGTTATCCTATGACAGATTTTTCCTCCGTATGTTTCTTTTTTTAGGCTAACTTTCCATATTTTCAGTATTTTTCCACAGTTCACCACCTTTACATCAGCTTCATGCGCCAGAGCGTGTTTGAAAAATCATTCCCGCAATCTGCACGCCCACTTTGCTGGAGATTTCACCCGAATTCGGTTGCCGTAGCCCGCTACGATGCCCTCATCTAGGCAAAATCTCCCACAAATTGTGACGCACATCTTGCAGAAAGCCTTTTTCAAACA
>OLRE01003007.1_pt1 | contig 12605 bp, 10 predicted proteins | sample 1672461 | NCBI WGS metagenome assembly OLRE01 (sample SAMEA3136688, study PRJEB25190) | human gut metagenome | biome: human gut; feature: human-associated habitat; material: faeces | place: Austria | collected 2013
CTTTTCTCTCTACAAACTCATTCTCGCCTACAATCCCTAAATCAGCCTGCGCTATGAAGAAAAAGCGCTCAGGACCGCGAGCGCGGACACGGCACTTCTGCATCGGGAGCTGCGGCGGCTCGGCGCGAGTCCAACCTATTTGCTTAACTCGGGGCTTGGCGTTCTGTTTTTGCTGGCGGCGGCCATTGTTCTTGTGATCAAGCGGGACATGGTTCTGGATGTGCTTGCGCAGATGCCGGAGCTGGCGTCTTCCCTGCCGGTGTTCCTCGCGCTTGCCATCGGCGGGATGCTTGGCATGACGCTCTTTACGCCGAGCTCTGTGTCGCTGGAGGGAAAGAACCTCTGGATTTTGCAGTCCATGCCCGTCTCCGGCGCGCAGGTGCTGCGGGCAAAGCTCCGGATGGCAGACCTCCTGACGCTTCCGGCCGCCGTGATTGCATCTGTTTGCTGCGTGTGCGTGACAGAGCTCTCGCCGCTTATCCTTACCGCCATCAATGCACTGGGCATCGGCCCGCAGGGCTTTGGCGGCAAGACCACCTGTCTTGGCCTTGCCATTGAGCAGATGCCCACCCATGTGGCGGGCCTGCCGGTGGCCGTGAACGTTTCCTGCCACGTCACCCGCCGCGCCAGCGCGGAACTGTAAGGAGGGAGAAGCATGGAATACAGACTGACCACTCCCTGCACCGCGCAGGACCTTGCCCCGCTGAAGGCGGGTGACACCGTGCTGCTGTCCGGTGTGGTGTACACCGCCCGCGATCAGGCCCACAAGCGGATGATCGAGGCGCTGGACAAGGGCGAAGCGCTGCCTTTTGACCTGACCGGCAGCGCCATTTACTACGTCGGCCCCACCCCGGAGCGTCCGGGTGAGGTGATCGGCTCGGCCGGGCCCACCACCAGCGGCCGCATGGACGCCATGAGCCCCCGCCTGCTGGATCTGGGCAACAAGATCATGATCGGCAAAGGCAAGCGGGACGCCGCCGTCAAGGAAGCCGTGGTGCGCAACGGGGCCGTGTATCTGGCGGCTCTCGGCGGTGCCGGTGCCCTGATGGCAAAAAGTGTTGAGACGCTGGAGGTCATCGCCTGGCCGGACCTGGGCTGTGAGGCGGTGCGCCGCCTGACCGTGCGGGATATGCCCCTGACCGTGATCCTGGACGCCCACGGCGGCGACCTGTACCAGTCCGGCCCGGCGGCGTATCTGGAAAGCGAAAACTAACGGGGTTTTGTCCCCTTTGCACAAAACAAAACCGGCCTGGAATTGGCAAACCCGCTGTTTTGTGCAGAAGAAAGTTGGTTTGTTTGCACAAACTTCCTGTGAATTGCTTGCATCAACGGCAAAAGTGTGATATCCTGTAACATACAAACCGTGGTGCTTTGCATCCCGGCAGAGAACTTCCCGCCGTGGGGCGGGGCAAGGCAGGAGGCAAACAAACCATGCAGATCCACCAATCCGCAGAAGATTATCTTGAAACGATCCTGATGCTGACCCAGCGCATGGGCAAGGTGCGCTCCATTGACGTGGTCAATGAGCTGGGCTTTACCAAGGCGAGCGTGAGCATCGCCATGAAAAAGCTGCGGGAAAACGGCTATATCGCGGTGGACGGCGAAGGCAACCTGACCCTGTTGGAGCCGGGCCGTGAGATCGCAGAACGCATCTACAGCCGCCATCGTCTGCTCACCCACTTCTTCATGCAGCTGGGCGTGGACGAAAAGACCGCCGCCGAGGATGCCTGCAAGGCAGAGCACATCCTCAGCGAGCAGACGCTGGAAAAGATCCGCGAACGCGCCCTTGAGACTGACGCCGAAACCGGCAGCGCCCAATAAGCAGCAATTCGCACGATACCGCCCTCTGTACCTGTGGTACAGAGGGCGGTATTTTTTGCGCATCGGGGCGGGGTTGGCCCTTGCATCCGGGCAGCGGGTGCGGTATTCTTATAAGATAAGAACCGTTTTACGAATCGACCGGGGAGGGAAAACGACCATGGACGCAGACGAGATCCGCACACTGCTGGGCGAAATGGTATTTGAGCGTGCCCAGAAATACCGCCGCCGCATCCTGCAGAGCAGCTGCACCACCAACGAGGACGGCGTGCGCCATGTCTCGGCGCTGGTGCAGGGCAATGGAGCCGACTGTTTTTACACGCAGGTCTGGCTGCGGGAGAACGGCAGCTTTGTCAGTGCTTCCTGCGACTGTCCCTACAACCAGAACGGCGACGGCACCTACTGCAAGCACATTGGCGCGCTGCTGCTGGAGGATGCGGCCAAGCACCCCGCCCCCAAGGCACCGGCCGCCCCGGAAACCATCCCGGGCGTGGTGCGCGGCACCGATGGGCTGAACCCCGCCGCTTCCCGGAAGGACAGCTATGCTTCCGGGCTGGAAATGCTGTTCGGCCGCAAGTGGCGGGGCGACGCCCCCGTCACCGACCAGGAGGCCCGCACTCTGCTGGAGACCTACCAGCAGAGTGCCCTGCAGGACCTGGGCGAGGCCGGAGATCCCCCTCAGGACACCGGCTTTGTGGAGCTGGAACCGGAGCTGACCATGCTGTCCGGCGGGCAGCCGTGGCTGCGGCTGCGCATTGCCAACCGGGAGCGGGGGCGGCAGTATGTGGTCAAGAGCATCCCTGCCCTGCTGGACGATGTGGAGCACGGCCGCAGTGCCGGCTATGGCCGCTTTCTGACCTTTGTGCACCGCTGGGACGCCTTTGACGAAGAGAGCCGTCAGCTGCTGCAGCTGCTGCGTCGGCAGGTGAACGCCAAGCAGAGCATGGAGACCAACGTGGTGCGCAGCTACAGCTATGCGGCGTCGGATGCCCCGGCAGGCGGTCTGCCGCTGACCGGTGAGATCTTTGACGCACTGGTGCAGCTGTATGCGCCCACCGGCACGCTGGGCGGCTATGCCCTGCAGGAGGGCCTGCCCGTCATCACCATGACGGTGCAGCGCCGCCGGGGCGGTGTGCAGATCGACACCCTCCCGGCCCTGAACGCCGTGCACGGGCTGGACTATGATTATCTTTACAGCGCCGATACCCTGTGGCGGCTGCAGCGGGCTTCCAGTGCCCGCATCCTTCCGGCTTTGCAGGCGCTGTGCGGCAAAAGCCTGTTTTTCACCAGTGCCGACGCCACCGAATTCTGCAGCTATGTGCTGCCGGAGCTGGGCAGCAAGCTGACCATCGTGGACCCGGAACGCCTGCTGCTGAACCAGATCCCGCTGGAACCCGTGGTGCAGTTCTATCTGGATGCGCCCCGCGACCGTGGTATGACCGTGACCGCTCACGCCGAATTCCTGTACGGAGAGGACCGGATCACCCCCTCCGGCCCGGCCCCGGCGGGCCTGCTGCGGGACACCCGCGCCGAGCGCCGGGCCGACCGGCTGCTGGCCACCTGGCTGGAGCCGGACCCCACCGAGCCTGGACAGTACATGGTCACGGACGAAGAGCCGCTGTACCGCCTGCTGGAAGAGGGCGTGCCCGCCCTGATGGACGAAGGTGAAGTGTACCTGAGCGACGCCTTTCGCAATCTGCAGGCCGCCCCGCCCAAAATTTCGGTGGGCGTGTCGGTGCACGGCAGCGTACTGGACCTGGAGGTGGACACCGGCGAGTTCCCGACCGCAGAGTTGCGGGAGCTGCTGCAGTCCCTGCACCAGAAAAAACGCTACCACCGCCTGCGCGACGGCCGCCTGCTGCGGCTGGACGACAATCTGGAAGGGCTGGACGAGCTGAACGAAACGCTGGAGCTGTCCGGCGCAAAGCTCAAAGATGGACATGCAGAGCTTCCGCTTTACCGCGCCCCCACGCTGGACTGGGCACTTTCGGGCCAGAACGGCCTGCGCTTCAGCCGCGACGACGCATTCCGCCGCATCAGCCGCAGCTTCCATGCCGTGAAGGACAGCGAGTATACCCCGCCCCAGTCCCTGCACAGCGTGCTGCGCAAGTATCAGCGGGACGGTTACCGCTGGCTGCGCACGCTGGACGGCTACGGCATGGGCGGCATCCTGGCCGATGATATGGGCCTGGGCAAGACCCTGCAGGTGCTGAGCTACCTGCTGGCCCTCAAGGAGGGCGGGCAGCCCCTGCCCAGCCTCATCGTGTGCCCGGCGTCACTGGTGCTGAACTGGGAGGAAGAGTGCAAAAAGTTCACCCCGCAGCTCACCTGTGTGGCGATGGACGGCGACGCCGCCCACCGCGCTGTGCTGGCCCGCCGGTGGGCAGAGGCCGATCTTGTGGTGACCAGCTACGACCTGCTGCGCCGCGATGAGGACCGCTACGCCGAGCAGCCCTTCTATGCCTGCATCCTGGACGAAGCGCAGGCCATCAAGAACCATACCACCCAGAAATACAAGGCCGTGTGCCAGGTCCGCAGTCAGGTACGCTTTGCCCTGACCGGCACCCCGGTGGAGAACCGGCTGGGCGAGCTGTGGAGCATCTTCTCTTTCCTCATGCCGGGCTATCTGCCGCCGTACAAGAACTTCTGTGCCCGGTTTGAAAAGCCCATCGTGCAGGAGGAAGATGCCAACGCCGTGCGGCGGCTGAATCAGCTCACCGGGCCGTTCATCCTGCGCCGCATGAAGGCGGATGTGCTGCGGGAGCTGCCGCCCAAGACCGAAAATGTCCACCGCATCGAGCTGGACACCGAACAGCGCAAGCTGTACCTTGCCGCCGTGGTGGACGCCCGCGAGAAGCTGCGCGCCGCCAAGCCCGAGGACAAAATGGCGGTGTTTGCGGTGCTCATGCGGCTGCGGCAGATCTGCTGCGACCCCCGCCTTGTGGCTGACAACTGGTCCGGCGGCAGCGCCAAGCTGGACGCCTGCATGGAGCTGGTCACCGCTGCCGTGGAGGGCGGCCACCGCATCCTGCTGTTCAGTCAGTTCACCTCCATGCTGGACCTGCTGGCCCAGCGGCTGGACGAGGCCGGAGTGAGCCACTTCACCCTGCAGGGCTCCACCCCCAAGCCGGTGCGTGCCGAGCTGGTGCGCCGCTTCAATGCCGGGGAAGCCAGCGTATTCCTGATCTCGCTGCGGGCCGGCGGCACCGGCCTGAACCTGACCGCGGCCGACATCGTCATCCACTACGACCCGTGGTGGAACGTGGCGGCCCAGAATCAGGCCACCGACCGCGCCTACCGCATCGGTCAGAAGAACCCTGTGCAGGTGTATAAGCTCATTGCACAGGACACCATTGAAGAAAAGATCGTGGAGCTGCAGCAGGCTAAGCAATCGCTGGCGGACACCGTCACCGGCTCGGCCGACGGCGCGATCCTGTCCATGAAGCCTGAGGAGCTGCTGCAACTGCTGGGCGAAGAAGCATAAGGAGAAAGCATTATGAAGGTTTGGGATCTGCACTGTGATACCCTCAGCGAGCTGCGCCGTGCCGAAAAGAATGGCACCCCCGCAAGCTTTGCCCACAATGATCTGCACATCGACCTGGAAAAATTGCAGGCCGGAGACTACATGCTGCAATGTCTGGCCGCGTTTGTGAACCTGGCCGACCCCACCCCCGGTGCCGACCCGCTGGTGACGGCGCTGGAAGAGATCGACGTGTTCAAGCGGATCATGGCAAAATACCCGGACCGCATTGCCCCGGTGTACACGGCGGCCGACATCCGCAAAAACGCCGAAGCCGGAAAGATCAGCGGCCTGCTCACCGTGGAGGAGGGCGGCTGCTGCAAGGGCAGCCTGGGCGTGCTGCGCCGGATGTATGAGCTGGGCGTGCGCATGATGACCCTGACCTGGAACCACGACAACGAGCTGGCCGCCCCGCAGGCAAACCCCGGCGGGCCGCTGGCGGCTCAGACCCAGCGCGGCCTGACCGAAACGGGTTTTGCTTTTCTGGCCGAGATGGAGCGCCTGCACATGATCGTGGACGTGAGCCATCTTTCTGACCGGGGCTTCTGGGACATCGTGGAACACGGCACCCGCCCCTTTGCGGCCAGCCACTCCAATTGCCGCGCCCTGTGCCCCCACACCCGCAACCTGACGGATGCGATGATCCGCGCCCTGGCCGAAAAAGGCGGCATCGCGGGGCTGAACTACTATGCTGCTTTCCTGGACACCGACCCCGCTCACCCGGAAGCCTGCCGCAGCACGGTGGAGCGCATCGCAGAGCACGCGGCCCACTACAAGCAGGTGGGCGGCATCGGGGTGCTGGCCCTGGGCAGCGACTTTGACGGCATCGACGGCCACCACCAGCTGGAAACAGCGGCGGACATGCCGCTGCTGGCCGACGCCCTGCGCAGGGCTGGCTTTACCGAGGACGAGGTGGAGCGCATCTTCTGGCGCAATGCCCGGGATTTCTTTGAGCACAACCTGTAAAACAGACGGGAGCGTACCGCAATGGACAAGAACATGACACTGGAAAAGCGCATCGACGCCGAACTGTATTCCTATCAGGGCAGGATGAGCGTTTTTGTGGATGACCTGCAGGGCCACACCGTGGAGCGCGGGGCTGACGAGGAATTTGAGACAGCCTCGGTCATCAAGGCCTTTCTGCTGGCGGCGCTCTACCTGCAGGCCGAGCGCGGCATGGCAGATCTTTCCGCCGAGATCGAATACGAGGCCAGCCAGTTCGTGGACGGCAGCGGCATGCTGCGTGCCCTGGGCGTGGGGGCCCGCCTCAAGGTGAAGGACACTGCCACCATGATGATCATCTGCTCAGACAACATCGCCACGAACATGCTCATCGACTACCTGGGGCTGGACACCATCAACGCCTGCATCCGGGAGCTGGGCTTTGCCCACACAGTACTGCACAACGCCCTGCACTTTGACCGGTACCGGCAGCTGGGCACCACCACGCCCCGGGACTACGCTTCCCTGCTGGCCCAGATGGCTCGGGGCACCCTGGTGAGCAAAGCCGCCAGCGTCGAGATGCTGGCCATCCTGCGTCAGCAGCACTACAACACCATGCTGACCAAGGACTTCCCGCAGTATTATCTGGACTGCGAGGAGACCGGGGCCCCGGAGCTGCTCTGGGTGGCCAGCAAAAGCGGCAGCATGAACGCCTGCCGCAACGACGGCGGCATCGTGCACACGCCCTATGGGGAGTATGTCATCGTGCTGATGAACAAGGACTTCCACGACATCATTGAGTACAACGACCACCCCGCCATCGTGTACGGAGCACGGGTGTCTCGCATGATCCTGGACCAGGTGCTGGCCTGCGAAGGGAAGCTGTGGCTGGACTGAGCCGACCTCAAAATACCACAAAAACAAAAAGCTGAGCATCCGCCGTCTGGCAGGTGCTCAGCTTTTTCAGGTTTCGTTCAGGCGATGCAGCCCATGCTCCGCAGCAAAAACAGCCAGAAAGTCAGGCTGAATGCGCTGAACAGGGTGGTGGTGACGCACACACTGCCGGTAAGCACGCCCTCGTGGCCCATCTGCTTTGCCATAACATAGCAGCTTGGCGTGGCAATGCTGCCCAGCATCACCAGCAGGGCCACCAGTTTTTCGTCCGTAAAGCCCAGATGCACCGCCGCCGGCAGGAACAGCGCCGGCAGGGCCATCAACTTGACGGCAGTTGCCACGGCCGTGGGGCGCAGGTAGCCCAGCGCCTTGCGGCCCTTGAACCCGGCCCCGATGGCCAGCAGCGCCAGCGGGCTTGTCAGGCTGGCAATGCTGGAAAGGGTCTTGCCGGCCATGGTGGGCATGGGCAGGCCCAGCAGGCTCCAGGCAAACCCGGCGGCAATGCCCAGCAATGTGGGATTGGTCAGGATGCCTTTCACGCTCTTTTTCAGCTTTGCTGTCATGCTGCCTGCCTGGGCCGCCTCCGGGCCTTCCAGCATCAGGATGACCACCGCCATCACGTTGTACAGCGGCACGCTGCCCAGGATCATCATACTGGACATCTCCGCCGTGCCGTAGATGCTCTGCAGAAAGGCTGTTCCCAGAATGGCTGCCGACGAGCGGTAGCACACCTGCACGAATTCGCCCACAAGGCGCTTGTCCGGCAAAAACAGCTTCGCCAACGCCCAGATGCCCAGGATGCTGACCAGTGTGACCACGAAGCAGAACAGCACATAGGCCCCGTCAAAGGCCGCGCGCACATCGGTGGCGGCCAGGTCCCGGAACAGCTGCACCGGCAGCGCCACATAGAACACAAACTTGTTGGCCCCGGCCACGAATGCATCGCTGAGGAACTTTTTCTGGTACAGCACATAGCCCAGCAGCATGACGAAAAACAACGGCATGGTGCTGTTCATGCTGAACCGGACATTTTCCCACATGGCTCACACGCCCCCGTGGCGGCGCTGCTCAGCGGCCAGTTCCTGCTGCAGGGCAGCTTTGCGGTGGTCCAGCAGCAGATCCTTGTTGTACTGGAAATAGCGCTCGCAGCCGTTCTCGGTGAGGAAAGCATGGGACACCGGGTTCACGGTGAGCTCGGTGACGAACACCACCATTTCCTGGCTCTCGGCAAAGGCCTGCTCCATAAAGTCAAAGGCTGCTTCCAGCGCCGCGCTGGCGGTCTGCTGAGCTTTTTCGCGGTCATCGGCCAGCGTCTGGAACTGCCCACGCAGCAGCTCAAAGGCCTCCTGGGTCCCGGCGGCGTTGGCGCGGCGCAGTTCGCCTTCCCACCGGCGCAGCACGGCCTGCACCTGCAGGCGAGTGTTCAGCCCGTCGCGGCTCAGCAGACCGGCCTCCCGCTGGCGCTGGGTCTCGGCATCATAGTCTGCGATCTGCTGGCTGAACAGCTCTGCAGAGCCGTCCGGCAGATCGTCCGGCAGGGTGGCAAGGGCCTTTTTCGTCTCCCGCAGGAAGGCATAGCAGGCATCGGCCACCGCATCTGCCTGCCGGGACGCAGCAAACCGGGTGTTCAGGCCCGCCAAAAGCAGGCTGACCAGCGACAGTCGCTCGTCAAACGGGGCCTGCAGCAGCCGGGCGAACACGGCGGGCTTTGCCTGCCCGGCCAGGATCTCCTCCACGCCGTAGTCATCGCGGTACTTATAGTAAAGGTCCAGATAGGCCGAGAAGTCCTCAGCAATCTTCGGGTGCTGGATGTATTCCTTGATGAGGTCCTCATCAGCCTGCAGGCCCAACTGCTCGTAGGTATCCAGCAGATTAGACAGGTCCTCCCAGCCGCGGGCGGTGACGAACTGGGTGCCGTCCACGTCGGCGTTGATCTGGTAGAAGTTCTGAGGGTGCAATTCCAGATAGCTCAGGATGGCGCTGTGGATGTGGGCTGCCCGGGCGTAGTCCTTCCACACCGGCAGGTCGGGCTCAATGTCCATGCGGCGCACACGGTCGAGGGTGACGATGTCAAAGTCCCGGACGGATTTGTTGTACTCCGGCGGGTTGCCTGCTGCCACGATGACCCAGCCCGCAGGCACAGCCTGGTTGCCGAAGGTCTTGCACTGCAAAAACTGCAGCATGGTGGGAGCCAGCGTCTCGGACACACAGTTGATCTCGTCGATGAACAGGATGCCCTCCGAAAGGCCGGTGGCCTCCATTTTGGCGTAGATGCTGGCGATGATCTCGCTCATGGTGTACTCGGTCACCGAAACGTCCTTGTCGCCGTAGTGGCGCTGCCGGATAAAGGGCAGGCCCACGGCGCTCTGGCGGGTGTGGTGGGTGATGGTATAGGCCACCAGTGCCACCCCGCACTCCCGGGCCACCTGCTCCATCACCTGGGTCTTACCGATGCCCGGAGGCCCCATCAGCAGGATGGGGCGCTGCCGGATGGCCGGAATGGCGTATTCCCCCAGCGCATCCTTGGCAAGGTAGGCTTTTACGGTATGCTCGATCTCTTCTTTGGCGCGTTTGATGTTCATAACAGCTTCCCCCTCGTTTCAGGAGTTGTTCAGGTCACGGTACAGGTCGTCCTCTTCGGCCAGCGCGTCGGCAAGAGCGCTGGCCGGGCGGGCCGCCGCACCGGTAAATTCTTCTTCGTCCAGCACCACTTTCATAGCCCAGGGCGGCACATTGGCGTCATCGAACCGCTCTCCTAAAAACAGGAAGGCCGTGTCGTAGGCCGGGCGCTTTGCCGGGTAGGTGCCCATGCCGTCGGTAAAGTAGAGCAGTCCCCGCAGGTTCGAGAACTTTTTCTCGGCGCAGAGCCGGTCCACATAGGCAAAGGCGGGCCGGAAGTCGGTGCCGCCGCCGCCCCGCAGCTCAAAGTGGTTCATGGCGTGGATCAGCTCGTCCTCGTTTCGGATAAGCAGGTCCTGCCGGATGGCATTGTCAGCCTGGATCAGGTGCAGGTTCATACGGTGGAAAAAGTTCTCCTGCCCCTTCAGCAGGGTGTAGGTCTCGGCCAGAAAGGCCCGCACCAGCGCACCGGAGGTGGAATAGCTGGTGTCGATGACCAGGGCCAGTTCCTCGATCTTTTTGCTTTCCCGCGTTTCCAGCGGCTCGATGAGGGGCAGGTTGCCGTACACCGCCAGGCCGTAGGTGTAGAAGTTCAGGTCGAACTCGTCCGGGTCCAGCTTGACTTCCTCCCGCATGACACAGAACCGGCGCAGAAAATCCTTGTAGCTGCGGCGGCTGCGGTTGGCGGCCTTCACCTGCTGTTTCAGGGCGTCGGCCCCTTCCCCGGCTTCTTTGTCTCGCAGGTCCAGCTCGGTCTGCATCCGTTCCCCGATCTTCTGCCAGGTCTTTTGGGGCAGCGGGGTGGGCATCTGCTGGGGCTGTTCCGGGGCATCCTTCGGCCACAGGCGGTGGTCATCGGCCACGAATTCCCGTTCCAGCTGGCGCAGCACGCCGGGCGTCTGGCAGGTGAGCCACCGGTACGCCGGGGCCGCCGCCACTACCTTTTCTTCGGCGGTGATCTGCTGATACGCATTCTGCCGCACATAGGTCAGGGGCCGCTTGACACTGGCACGGTTCAGACTGTCGATCACGTTTTCCACCGCGATGTCACAGGCCAGGCTCCACAGCTGCGGCTCCCTGCGGCCTTTGAGCCACAGATGGCGGAATACACAGTGGAATACCACATGCAAATACAACCGGTTGAGATACTTCGGGTTCTGCTGGTAAAGCTGCAGCAGCCGGGCGGGCTGGTAGTACAGCGTCTGACCGTCGGTGGCCAGCACCCGGCAGCGCTCATCCGGGGCAGGCGTGAGGGCCGAGAGGGCCATATCCAGAAAGCGGAAGTCCAGATACAGCCCGCTGCGCACCACGGCCAGCACCTCGCCGCCCATGCGGGCCTGCCACTCCTCATGGGTCTCCGGCCGCTGGGAGCGGAATTCCTTGCGCGGGTCCACAAATTTTTCCTTTGGCAACCGGATTCACCCCCTTAAAAATCAAAATCATACCGCCGCTTCGGTTTTGCCGCGGCGAACTTTTTGTGCTCCGCGTCGGCCAGCAGGGCAGCGGCAGCGGCATTTTCCGCCTTTGCGGCAAGGGCAGCCCCCTCGGCAAAGGCAGCTTTGTCCAGCACGTCCAGTGCCAGCAGAGCGCGGATGCTGTCGGTGTCCTGCGCCTTTAAAAGACGGGCGAGCACCCGACCGGTGTTGGCGGAAAGAAAGGCCCGGTAATGCCCGGCCGCCGTTTCACTCAGCTGCCATGGCCAGCGCAGACGGTCGAAGCAGAGCATGGCCATGATGTTGGCATCGTCGGCGTCGTGCCCCTGCGGGAAAATGGCGTCGTATTCTGCCGGGAGGAATTTATTGTTCAAAAAACACTGCCGGTAATGATATCCCTGCCCGGAAAAGGTGTGCAGCAGGATGTGGGCCGGGGTCTCCTCAATGTCCTCCCAGTAGGCAGGGTACCACAGGGCCGCCAACGGGGCCGCCGCACCAGCGGGCCGGAACTCCGCCCGCACCGCCTCGGTGATGTTGTTGACCAGCGCAAACAGGCCGGTGGCCGCGTCCGCCTCTGCCTGCACCCGGATGGTCTCCAGTGCAAAGCAGTTCAGGAACACATCACTGCCCAGCGTCAGGCCCTCGGCTCCCACCGTAAGCAGGCGCAGCTTCCGGCAGTTGTAAAAGGCACAGCTGCCAATGACCTGCAGGCGGTCCGGCAGGGTCACCTCTTCCACAAAGCTGCCGCACACGGGGTGCAGGTCGTCGGGGTCCGCCGCCGGGGCGTCAAAGTCAAAATCGTACCGGCGGGCACTGCCGCCCACCGCCTGCCCGAAGGCCCGGGTCAGCCGGACTGCACCGGTATCATCCACCTGATAGCGGCAGACGGCATCCGATGCCGGCAGACTGCGGGGCTTTTCGGAGAAGCAGTAGTCCCCCAACTCGGTGATGGGCCAGCTGCCTCCCGCCGGGGCCGGAACGCTGCCCGGCAGTACGACGCAGGGGTCCTGGCCGTACACCCGCACCAGCCGCGCACCGCCTGCTTCCAGCGGCAGAACCTCCAGCATCATCCCGTTTTCCTGCATCATTCCGCACTCCCCTGTTCCTCTGTTTTTTTGCTGCTCCCAGTATAAACCACCCGGCAGAGGATGTCCAGTGCCCGCCGGGGTTTTGGTTACCTTCGCTGCGCTCGGCCGTGCTGTTCGAGTCCTGTACCGTCCACCACAAAAAATCCCCAGACCGAATGGTCTGGGGATGTGGTGGAGCATTCTCCACAGCACTCGAACCCAACACTTCCTCACGGGTGACCGTTTTGGCATCATCTGTGAAGTTGAAATTGAGTACGACCCGGTCATCAAAGACGTAGACCGAGTTGACAA
>OLRE01003040.1_pt1 | contig 12519 bp, 16 predicted proteins | sample 1672461 | NCBI WGS metagenome assembly OLRE01 (sample SAMEA3136688, study PRJEB25190) | human gut metagenome | biome: human gut; feature: human-associated habitat; material: faeces | place: Austria | collected 2013
CGAGTGGCTCGCCGCTCGGCAGCACGGGGATGAAGCTCGTGGGGATGACCATGCTCGCCGACGGCGGAAAGAGCTGCGGCAGCGGCACCAGCGACCAGGCGAAACCACCCACGAGCTGCGCGGCGAGCGGGCAGAAGATGCCCGCGAGCATGCCGAGCCGCGCCGTGAGGAAGAGCCCTGCGGGGATCATCCACGCCGCGGTCACCGTGTTGGCGAGCGCGCAGAGGAGCATCGTGAGCGTGCCCGCGGCCGTGAGGCCCTGCGAGGAGAACGCCGATCCCGCGAGGTAGATGCCGAAGACCACGAGGTTCGAGAGCGCGCAGAGCGCGAGGCACCAGAGCGCCTTGGCCCACCAGGCGCGCCTAAGCGGGAAGCCCAGGCCCAGAAGCCCCCGCATCCGCGTACGCGCGTCCGCCCGCGCGACGCACGCCACCACGAGCGAGAGAGACACGGGCAGGAAGAGCGCGTACCAGTAGTTCCACGCGCTGAAGATCTGCACGCCCCGGTAGGGCATCGCGCCGAGCAGCGGCATCGGCAGCGCCATGAGCACGGCCAGGCGAACCGGTGCTGCGTGGCGCGACTTCAGGGCCTCGGCGCGCAGGCCCGCGAGCAGGCCGCCTTTCTTGCCCGTCATGCCGCCACCTCCCCGCGCGCTCGCCGCCCTTCCCGGCAGACGCTCATGAAGAGTTCCTCGAGGTCCTGCCCGGACCGAAGCGCATCCTCGTAGGCGAGGCGCCCCCCGTAGATGATGCCGATGGTGTCCGCCATCTGCTGCACCTCGGAGAGGATGTGGCTCGAGACGATTACCGTCGTGCCCGCCGCCGCGAAGCCGCGGATCTGGTCGCGCAGCTCCTCGATGCCGATGGGGTCGAGGCCGTTGGTGGGCTCGTCGAGCACGAGCAGGCGTGGCCGGGCGATCAGCGCCAGCGCGAGCCCCAGGCGCTGCCGCATGCCCATCGAGAAGCGCCCGGCGCGCTTCTTCCCGGTGTCCGCGAGGTCCACGGCGGCGAGCACCTCATCTACGCGGCTCTCGGGAAGGCCCAGCAGCGTGGTGCGAACGCGCAGGTTCTCGCGCGCGGTGAGGTTGGGGTAGAGCGGCGCCTCCTCGATGAGGCTGCCGATTGCGTAGAGGTCCTCACGGCGCCAGGCGTGCCCGGCAAAGAGGATCTCCCCGGCCGTCGGCCGCAGCATCCCGCAGATCATCTTGAGCGTTGTCGACTTGCCGGCGCCGTTGGGTCCGAGCAGCCCGTACACCTCGCCCTCGCGGATATGAAGGCTCACGTCGGCCACGGCATCCTGCGCCTGGTCGCCGCGGCCGAAGCGCTTGGTGAGCCCGCGCGTCTCGAGCATGTAACCCATGGGTTCGTCCTTTCTCTTCCGGGCGCGCGGGCCGAGCCACCGTGCCCGCGCGCCTTACCTTTCGGGTTCACCATCCATGGTGGGGCGCGTTTCTAACGAAGCCGTAACGGCCGTTGGGCTCTTTTGGCGCCAGCCCTTCTCGACCCGTACGCCACTCATGGTATGTTTATCGCGATAACAAGGACGGAGGTGCCCGTGGCGCGCAATAAGTACCCGGAGGAGACGGTCGAGAAGATCAGGGGTGACGGCCCAGCGAGTGTTATTTTGCGAGCTATGCGCATTGAAAGCGACCTTTCGTGGTATAAACTACTTGCCGGAAGCCGCGGCTTTCAGAGTACGGCTTACGTGTACGTTTAACCTCCGTGGGCGACGGGGTGCCGCAAGGCGTAGAATATCGCCCACCTGTAGGGGCCTGCAGCGATGCGGGCCCCGCTTCGTATGAAGGGGGCGTAACCGATGAAGATCGTATCCATCTCCCAGGACTTCTTCGACCTCGTCGAGGGCGACCGCGAACTCATGCTTAAGCACAATCGCCCCTGCATCGTGGTGGTGAGGCTGCGTTTCCACGGGAAGCGCAGGGACTTCGCCGTGCCGCTGCGTTCCAACATCGCCCCTAACGTGCCCAAAGACCAGTACTTTGCGTTGCCGCCCCGCCCCACGACGCGCCCCGGCTGCCGCCACGGCATCCACTACATCAAGATGTTCCCCATAACCAAGGCCTACCAGCGCCGCTTCAGGACCGAGGGCTCGGCCTACTACGAGACGCTCCAGCGCATCATCGACGGCAACACCAAGCGCATTGTCTCCGAGTGCCAGGCATACCTCGACCGCTACGAGCGCGAGGGAAGGCCTCGCTTTGCCGTCGACATCGACCGCATCGTGGGGCTGCTGGAGGGCGAGAAGTAGGGCACCTCGGCTCAGTCTCGAGCCATGCGGAGTCGCTCCGCATTTTTGAACGCCGCGTGTGCGTCCCAAATACTTGAGAAACAAGCTGTGAAGTGCGGTGGCGCGCCCGTGCCCGTGCATAGCCGTCACCATCAGCGTCTACGCGGCGTCGGCTTCAAGTGGAACTGGCGCCGCTGCTGTATATGGTTTGCCTTGCTGCAAATAGCGATCAATGCCCGCGATGTTTCTGCTTGCGCTTCAACTTTCGCTGCTCGAAGCGCGTCTCCGCCTCATCCGCGCGACGCTGACTTCTTGCTTGAGCCGACTCCCGCTTCATCGCTTCCCGCTGTGCCGCGAGCGCCTGTTGTGCCTTGGTGCTCACCGCGGGCCGTTTAAGGGCTTTCGCTGCCTCGCGAGCGCGCCGCTTGGGGTTCTTCGCGGGCTTGCTCGCCTCAGCCGGTTCGCCACCGAAGAACGAGAGCTTCTCCCATTTGCCGACAACGAATTGCAGAATCTCCTCATCGGACGGCTCCGCGCCGAAGACGATGCGGGCGACACCGTACCTTCCGTCCTCAACATGTTCCGCCAGCCCGACCCAGAATTGGCCGTCGTGATATACGGTCAGGGTGGACGACACGCTGATCTGCATGGTTGATTCCTCCTTTATGTAGATGACCATGCAGAGAAGGGACAACCAAGGAGGCAGGTTACTGATGCGGACTCCCGCACGCCCACGACTACCCGACGGGGACTGTGTTTTCATCTCTGGTGGTTGGATTGTAGCACGTGCGAATGTGCATTGACCTCGCTGCCGACATGACGTGACTGGGGCTTACCCCCCCGACGCGCCCTTGCGCATATTGCATCCTCGGTTTCGAAACTTTAAAAGATTTTGAGTTTCGAAACCGAGAAGGAGCGAATGTGGGCGATGACCTCGGCGTCGACTCGATGTTCAAGAGGGGGCTTGTGCCGATTCTATCCTTCAGGGATGCGTCCCTGAAGGTGCCCATTGCCCGCACGAGCCATGATTCTTATATCTGGGAGAGCGTGCTCCTGCTGGACCTGTGAGATGACTACCCGACGACAGGGTTTCTAAACGCGGGGTTATTGAACTAGCATTTGGCAATACGCTCGTGCGGGAATGAAAATACCTTAGTTATGAGGGTGTTAATCGAAATGTCTGCAAGAAATACCCCCATAACCGTCTTATCCATAAGCCGGGGGCGCAACGGCGTTCACGGCGAGGATACCTCTAATCATCGAAGGCGGCGAATGCCAGAGTCTTCTATGCCATCCTCTGCCAAGGGTGCAGTGTGTGTTTTCGAGCACGCGCTATGCGAGAGTGGAAATACGGACACATGAGCGTGGATTTTCGGACGTCTGATGAATGAGAGTGGATGATCTCCCACTTTAACCCCCAAGCAAGGTTCAAAACGGGAGATTATCCACTCTCATTTTTTCGGCATGTGTCGTGTTGGTGGCTCTGGTGTGCGCCGAGCGCGTGCGGCTAACGTCGCATAATAGGGATTTGTACTGGCCGTTGTCGTAATAAGCCCCTCACGTTGTCAAAGGACTGGAAGAGGTCCAGGTGTTCAGCCGTGACGGCGGAGACATCGCGCCCATGCGCTTCATTAGTCTTATCGGATTTTCGAACTGTTTTCGGCAGTAAACGAGTGTGAGCAAATGCTAACGAGCCTTTTCACCATGGCGCCGTTCTCGTCAACGAAGATGCTGAGCCCTTTGGACAATGGGGGTTCCTAAAACCGCCGAAGCCGCAGATAGGGGGGGTCCTTCAGTGCACGCTGGGGAGGACGGAGAGTTCGGGGCTGCTAGGCGAGCTGGTGAGGCTGCTCGCGGAAGAGAGGGAAGAGGGCACTGAGGAAAGCGCTCGTAAAGTCAAGGAAGATCGGAGCGACGTCGATGAAGAGGCTTGGTAGGTTCCTCAAGACGGCGCTTAAGGTCACGCTGGGCTTTTTCGTCTGGCTGTTCCACGCCGTGTTCAAGTGGGTGATGTAGGCGATTGCCGTTTGCCTGCCTAGGCAAGCATTCGCTGTTGTGAACATGATGGTAGTGCAGGAGATTTGTCCGTTCTAGACGGCAAACGGCCGAGCAATTGGGTTTCGCTCGGCCGTCGTTTTTGTAACCTGACTGATTCTAATTCAGGAAGAAATCGTCGACTTCTTCGCGCGTGTACAGGATTTCGTCTTTCGGAACATTGAGGCTTGCCGCCAACTCAACAGAGCCAGAAAAAGCCATTGCGACATTCGGGGAGAAAGCCTTCTCGAGAAGTCCGATGTATGCGCTCATATTCTCACGAAGGCAGCTGATGCATGTGGCGTATTCGCCATCGAGCTCAGTATCGAGGGCCTTCAGCTCCCGAGCATAGTGCGCGATCAGCTCCGTCTCTCGCTTGTTATAGAAATCCTTTCCCAGCTCGTACACGGTCGTGCCTACGGCGTTGCCGACGAGGGCGCCCAGAACCGGAACTGGAATGATGGCTTGGCCAACGAAGCTCGAGAACGCGCTCGCAGACGCATCGAGGCACGCGATTTCGGAGCTTTCTATAAACTCAATCTCCGTAAGCTCGCCGCTGCGGAACCTGTGAGCACATTCTGCGACGCCGAATGATGCTGTGACCAGCGCGCTTGCAACAGATGAGAGCGTAACCGTGTAGTTATTCAGCCAATAAACAGCTCCACCGCGAACCCCGCCTTTGACGAGTCCCATGCCGGAATCTTTGGCGATTTCCTCCCAGTCGTCCTGGGTCAAGTCGCCGATACGCTTCCCGTTCCCTAGATGGCGTTTCATTGAAATGGCGAATGCCGTTCCCGCTTCCAGAACGGCGCCAGCCGCTGCGGCCTTCGCGCCCTCTTGGGGCGTGGGCATGTGCTCCTCGTAGATGTCTTTCTTTATTCGCTCGCTTTCGCCTGCGAGCTTACTCTTCTCCTCGGCCATCTTGTCGGCGATAACGTTCTTCTGGACCTCTGAGTACTCGAATTTGGAGGCCTCAAGGTCATCGATGCTGAACCCGCTTGAGTCGAAGAACTCATGGATGCTCTTCCAGGTTGAGTAGGACGGGCCGCCGGTCGAGGACGCCAGCTTGGCTGCTTCCTCCTTTGGCATTTCATACAGGGAACGCACCGCGTCGAGATGGTCCTTCGGGATCTGATAGATGCCGTTTTTGTCGAGGAAATCGGGGTACTTCTGCAAATGGGCGGCCACAGCGTCCAGGGAGAACTTGCCGCCGGCGTTCACGAACTTGACCTGTATCTCGACGCCGTTGCGCAAAAGGTCGGCGGGCCCGTTGTTATTAACCCATTCCATTACCGGTTTATCGCCATGGACGAGGCTCTGTGCGTTCTCCAGCCCGCATTCGGCCACCTCGGCGATGAACCCATGGACGCCCTTGTTGCCGCCCCTGTTCGCAACGACGAGGTCCTCGATCTTCCCGAGCGCCCAGTTCATGGACTCCATTGCGGAATCGAGGTTCTGATCTTGGCGGTTGAGATTCTCGATGAGGTCGTCGATTCTTATCTGGTTAATCAAGCCGATCCAAGCGGCGACGGCCTGCTCCTGAGTACTCTTGACTATTTTCTCTGCATTCATGGCTATTCACCGTCCCGGGTGGCCACCCTCTCGACGATGAGGCTGCCCAGGGACTTCGCGTTGTTTACCAAGGAGCCCAGGGCCAGTTTCTCGTCGTCGGAGATGGAAAGGTAGTCGGCGCCATGCAGGCGGCATGAGGACATAAAGGACTCGGACAGATCTTCGCGAAGAGTATCGGTCTTTGTCCTAAGCGCCACGATTGCTGCGGACGTCTCCCTAAGAGCCTCGGTGTTCCGCTTCACTGACAGGAGCTCCTCGTGCTTTTCCTCAGCGATCTTGTGCTGTTTTTTCACGAAAAGCGCGATGGAGGTCAGCAACGTGGCGCCTGCGACGCCCCATCCGATGGGGCCGGCCATTGCCAGGAAAGCGCTGCCGGCGGCCATCCCGCCTCCTCCGGCGGCTAATGCGCCTCCGCCGAGCCAGGCCATCGCCGCGTTCGTCGCGGCAGCGCCCGACAGCGTGGAGATCGCGGCGCCCGTGGAGGCGGTGCCGAAAGTTGTGGCAACCCACATGGCGGCGGATGGGGCTATGCTGGCAACGGCCATGCCCGCTGCGACGCCGGCGCCGGCGCTGGCCGCCGATTTCCGCGCCGAGTCCAGCTCTTCGCGGGCGAAGGACTCCGACTCCTTGAAGCTTCGCTTCTTGTGGGATACCGCTTCGATATCTTCCACGAACGACTTCGGCGTGTTCGCGATCGAGTTCACCAGGTCGGTAACGAGGTCCAGCAGGTCGATGCTCCTCAGCCTAGACTGGTAGAGCTCTATTCCCCCCGATTCCAGAATGGTATAGGTTTGGTTGTATTCGATGACGGCGAGCTCGTACTCATCCGGTTCTTTCGCCCTTGCATTCTCGACGCCTTGCTTGACCCCATTGGCAATTTCTCCCGCTTTACCTGCGATGGCGGCGATGGCACCTTGAGCATCGGCCGTTGCCGCGCTTGCGGCGTTTGCGGCTCCTTCAGCCACATCGCCAAGCATTTTCGCCATATGTTCCGGAGCTAGTCTTTGAGATTGGGGCGACGCGTCAACGTTTTGCTCATCGACAAACTCAGTGTTGTATTTGAGGTGCTTCGGCTCTGGGCCGTCCTCGATCGCATCTCCAATGCTCTGAACAGCACCTTTTGCCTTGTCTGCAATGTCCCCGATGGCCTGTCCCGTCTGATCGGCGGCGCTTTGAGCGGCATTTGATGCCTGCTCAGCAGCGCTTGCAATTCCTTTTCCCGCAGCGATCGCAGCCTTCTGTGCCTCTTTTATTGGGTCGAAGCCTTTATCGAAGAAGCCCATCGTCCCCGCCTTTCTCCATTTGTAATCTGAGGACATTATCCCACCACTGGATTTGGCCCTATCAGCGATTTAACCGCCGGTAATTATCCGCGCGAATAGCGTTGTCGGCGCACGCCGTTTGGGACACTAAAATCAGTTGTCAGCTGAGCCTTTCACGTAGACCACGGTGCGGGAGTTGCTCGTCTGGTAGCCGCACGTCACGAAGGCCCATGCCTGGGCGACATCCGCCGGCTCTTCCAGGACGACCTCGCACCGGGACAATTTGTCTCCGAGGTGAGCGTCGAGCGCCGTTGTGTCGGCGAAGTCGGTCCGCTTGCCTTCTGAGTTCGGATGGCGCCTGGTAGCTGCACCGGGCGATGGCGCAGTCGCATTTCGCGCATTTGCCCTCGATCACGATTCCGAACTTATCGGCGTGCAGAGAGTAGCCGGAAGCGAACGATGCGTTGGCATCGTGGCGGTCGTGGCATCAAGTGATGTTGAGCAGGATCCGCTTTTCCTCGTCGCTTATGACGTCCCAAGTCGTCGGGGCTTTCGGCGGGGAGCCGATCCGGTCGCATTCAGGAATGGCGTCGGCGGGTTCGGGTTCGTAACCGTCTCGGCGGCGTGCCGCCTCCCAGTCGATGATCGCCATGCCCAACCTCCCTATCTGCCCATGTCCCTAGATTATCCCATCATACGCAAGCCCCTTGTCGCTCCGCGCGACGTTGCGCTCCTTGAGGACGTTCGCCGGGACGACGATCTCGATGGCCTTCTCTTCGGCGTGGGAGAAGATGCCATCTCATCTCTGGTGTCCGCATTGTGGTATGTGTGAATGCGCTCCGACATCGCTGCTGACATGGTGCGGCTGGGATTCGTCTCTCGATGCATTTGCGCGTATATTACCTTCTCGGTTTCGAAACTTTAAAAGACCTTGAGTTTCGAAACCGAGAAGGAGAGTTTAAGCGAGAGACGACATTAGCTCTGAGTCGACGCTCGAGAAGGGGCTCGCGTCGCTTCTGTCCATCAGGGATGCATTCGCGAAGGTCCTCATCGCCCGCACGAGGCGCGGGCCTTATATCCGGGAGAGCGTGCTCACGCTTGGCCTCGCGAGGTGGCTGCTCGGCGAGCAGGGACTCTGAGCGTAGCGTGGGGTTATCGTTCGTCAGGGGCGCGGCGTCGTTCGCGCGCACACGGGGAACGCCGTCGCCGCATGGGCGGCCGAAGGAGACCGACTGGCCCTTTTGCCAAACGAGCTTATCGAGCGCGCGCGAGGTGATCGCGTCGGCGGCGAAGCCCCAGCCTGTTCGCCAATTCATGTGCAGGCCACCCGAGAACGCTCACTTTGACCGCCGATGGCGAAAGCCAGCGACCTGGGATTTTGCGAACGGGTTGAAAGCTGCTAATGCTGACCCGCTTGCGGTTGAAGCTGGTGGCTTGCGTGCTAAAAGGCGGTTGAGTTCCAAAACGGGCGTTTTCGACGCTCCTGCCCGAAAGGGGTTCCTCATCGAAGCCCCCCCTGGGCGCCGGGCGGCATTATTGAGCGTGGGCGTTATCGTAGGTATCTTTGATTTCTTCTGGCAAATTGTCGGGAATCAGCGCCTTCACTCTATCCTCGCTGCCATCTTGAATCGCCTGCTCGTAGTACCAGCATTTGAACCTCAGCATATCCAGCGCGCGGTTCATGTTTGCGATTTCCGACTCCATGTGGGCCTTTCGCTCATCGAACATGGCCTTGCGCTTGGGATATGTCGATGGGCCCTCCGCGCACCATTCCATGAACAGCCGGATGTCTTTGATTTCCATTCCGGCCTTCTTCAGGCATTCGATGACCCGAAGCGCCTCGAGTTCCGTATCGCCGAATCGGCGAATGCCGGACATCCGCTCCAGCCCCGGGAACAATCCCTGCTTGTCGTAATACCGCAGCGTTGAGGCGGGCAGACCGAACATCTCCGCCACCTGTCCGATTGTGTACATGGCCCCTCCGAATAAATCTCGAATTCATTCCTTGACCTAAAGTCAGGTTTAGGTATTACCTTCATTCTCGTCAATACAAATCGGTAGCGCAAGGGGTGGTCCGTAATGGGCAAAACGGTTTTCGCCGGTGGCGTGAACGGTGTGGGCGGAATCGCCGGGCACCCCGCCCTTGAGCAGGCGCGACGAATGGGCATGGGGATCTAGGCGGGCAGCTTGACCGCGCGGAAGCAGTTTTGCACTCAAAACCATCGACAGGAGGAATCAAACATGGCAATTAAGCAGACGGCGGGCAGGGATACCCTGGGGGACTTTGCCCCCAAATTTGCACAGCTCAATGACGATGTGCTGTTCGGCGAGGTATGGAGCCGGGAGGACGAGCTCTCACTTCGAGACCGAAGCGTGGTGACGGTGGTGGCCCTGATGGCGCAGGGGCTGACGGATTCCTCGTTCAAATATCATCTGATGTCCGCAAAGAACAATGGTGTGACCAGGGCGGAAATAGCGGAGATCCTTACGCATGCGGCGTTTTACGCGGGATGGCCCAAGGCGTGGGCGGCCTTTCGTATGGCGAAGGAGGTCTGGGCGAACGAGGACGACGGCGCCGACGCAAAGGCCCGACACCAAAACGAGATGGCCTTTCCCATCGGTGCCCCCAACGACGCATTTGCGAAGTACTTTATTGGGCAAAGCTACCTCGCGCCCCTTTCCACCGAGCAGGTTGGCGTCTACAACGTGACGTTTGAGCCCGGCTGCCGCAACAACTGGCACATCCATCACGCCAAAAGCGGTGGCGGACAGATCCTCGTCTGCGTGGCTGGTCGAGGGCTTTACCAGGAATGGGGCAAACCGGCACAGGAGCTGTGCCCTGGCGATGTAGTAAATATTCCCGCGGGCGTAAAGCACTGGCACGGTGCGGCGCCCTACAGCTGGTTCTCCCATCTCGCGGTGGAGGTTCCGGGCGAGGAGGCTTCCAACGAGTGGTTGGAGCCCGTGGACGACGAGCAATACCTTAAAGCGACTGGCAAGGAGGTTTAGGCATGGATCAGTTGAAACTGACGCAGGAATGGGACAAAGTGTTCCCCAAAAGCGACAAGGTTGAGCACAGCAAGGCGACCTTTCGCAACCGATACGGCATCACGCTGGCGGCCGACGTGTACGTGCCGAAGAACGCGGAAGGCAAGCTGCCCGCCATCGCCGTCAGCGGCCCGTTTGGCGCGGTGAAGGAGCAGTCCTCCGGTCTGTATGCGCAGAAAATGGCGGAGCTGGGCTTTTTTGCAATTGCCTTTGACCCGTCCTATACCGGCGAGAGCGGTGGTACGCCCCGCTATGTAGCATCTCCGGACATCAACACCGAGGACTTTTGCGCAGCGGTGGATTTCCTCTCTGTGCAGGAAAGTGTTGACCCGGAGCGTATCGGCATTATCGGTATCTGCGGTTGGGGCGGCATGGCAGTCAATGCGGCGGCCATCGACACCCGTATCAAAGCTACCGCGGCTATGACGATGTACGACATGACCCGCGTGACCGCAAACGGCTATTTTGACGCCGAGGATTCCGAACAGGCGCGCTTTGAAAAGCGGAAAGCGCTGAACGCACAGCGCACCGAGGACTATAAAAACGGCAGCTATGCGCTGGCGGGCGGCGTGGTCGATCCGCTACCGGAGGACGCGCCGCAGTTTGTAGCGGACTATTACGCCTACTACAAAACTCCGCGAGGCTATCATCCCCGCAGCCTGAACTCTAACGGTGGCTGGAATGTGACGTCCTCGCTGTCGTTCCTAAATATGCCGATTTTGCAATACAGCAGCGAAATTCGCTCTGCGGTACTGCTGGTGCATGGCGAGAAGGCGCACTCCCGTTATTTCAGCGAAACCGCGTACAACAAGCTGACGGGGGACAACAAGGAATTGTTCATTATCCCCGGCGCCAGCCATACCGACCTCTACGATCAGATGGATATCATTCCGTTTGAAAAGCTGAAGGCGTTCTTTGAGGAATACCTGAAATAAGCGTGTATTGATTTAATGCCAGGTCTCCAGCAACGATTCTTCTAAAGAGTGGGAGTAGCTGAAACGAGGCGATTGAATAACTCCATTCGTTTTGGTTACAACGAAATGTGTGCCGCGCGTCTGCGGCATGAAGAAGGGAGATTTCTATGAATATCGTTGTGTTGAGTGGTAGCCCGCGCAAGGGTGCCAATACCGACACCATGGTCGAGGCATTTGCCGAGACCGCGCGCGAGGCCGGCCATACGGTCGAGGTCGTCCGCGTTGCCGGCAAAAAGATTGCTGGTTGTCTGGGATGTCAGTACTGCTTTACCCATGAGGGCACCTGTGTGCAGACGGATGACATGGCCGATGTGATCGAGTCGCTGAAAGGCGCCGATATGGTTGTCTTCGCTTCGCCTATCTACTGGTTTGATATCACTGCGCAGGAGAAGGCCGCCATCGACCGCCTGTACGCCTTCGGTGCTACGGGCTTCCCGTTCACCAAGACGGCCCTTTTGCTCGATAGCCACAGCGAGGGCGTCTATGATGCAGCGATCGCTATGTACAAGTCAACTTGCGCATACTGCAAGTGGGAGGACCAGGGCATTGTCACCATCAACGGTATGACCGAGCGCGACAGCATGGCATCGTCGCCCAAGTTGAAAGAGGTGCGAGAGCTCGCTCGCAAGCTCGCCTAAGGACAAGAAGAACGCATGGCAATCAGCGTTGGCGAAAGCCTACTTCCCTTACCAAGAGGATTACTGATTGCCATGCGTTGATGTCCTTATGGACAATCTCCGCATGCTAGGAGACTTTCTCGCTCAGGAACTCCCTGAATGCGGGGATGTCAAAGCCAACGAGACCACGCCCACGTTCCCCGATGACGCCGTCCTCGAGAAGGCGGCGTTTGTACTGGCTTGCGTAGTTGCTGGCGACACCCATGCGTTTGGCTATCTCCGAGACCCTGCTGGGGCCAGAATCGGGCAGCATCGCGAGCAAAAACTCAATGTCTTTATCGGAAAGCTCTCGATAGGTCGTTTCGAGAGAAGCCCGATGTCATGCTTCTCGAGTTGCCTGAAGACGCCATTCATGTACGTGCGCCAGTTACCCTGAGTCTCCTGAGCATATGTCCAATCGATGCCGACTGGCCCAATCTGAACGCCGCTTATGCACGCGCGAGGCTGTGAGAGGCGGCTATCTGCCGCCTCTTTGGTTCGCTCGATAATATCTTCGAGCATGCCTGGCATGGCGGAGACATTTGCTGCGGTCCACGGTGGCCCCTTTGCAGGTTTTGCTAGTTTTTGTAACTTTTGCTAATTTTTGCAAGTTTTGCTAACGGTTTAACATGTCTTGTGCCGCGGGATTGCAGGAGTGAAAAACGGGGATTCCTATTATTCCGACTACGTTGCAGCGAGCGGGGCCCGGAGCGCGATGTTGCTGCGCTC